>Ga0183095_10355_pt1 | contig 174495 bp, 165 predicted proteins | sample BioMet4_FD_130346 | JGI IMG/M metagenome (GOLD analysis project Ga0183095, IMG submission 130346) | Microbial communities from bioreactor (seeded with sewage sludge) at LBNL, California, USA - Biofuel metagenome 4 (v2) (version 3) | ecosystem: Engineered > Bioreactor > Anaerobic > Unclassified ...
ACGCTTTTAAAAGCGCCTTTCAAACAAAAGAGATGCCTCTTCTGTTGTTATCCGGTATTAGCCAAACTTTCGTCTGGGTATCCCAGTCTCGAGGGCAGGTTACCTACGTGTTACTCACCCGTTCGCCTCTGATGCATTGCTGCACCCGATCGACTTGCATGTATTAGGCACGCCGCCAGCGTTCATCCTGAGCCAGGATCAAACTCTCAAAAAGTTAGATCTAGTTCAAATAAATTATCTGGTTATTGTTGATTCTCAAAAAGAATCGACGTTAAGTGTATGTTTGTACATCTGTTTAGTTTTCAAAGATCAGTCCGCGCAGATTCTTGCTTTTCAGCAAGCTGGGTTCTACCCAAATTTGCGCGCTTTGATACTATAGGCTTACCACTTTTCAGTGTCAACAACTTTTTGAACTTTTTTTCAAACGTTCCGAATCGTTGTTTTGCCTGTCGTACCGCTCCGCTTTGGAGATAAACCTCTCAAGTGCAGCGAGGAATATTCTAGCCATTTCTCAAAGGGTGTCAACACCTTTGCGCAGATTTCGTATTTTTTCTCGATTCCATCGAATGAAAAAGTGCACTCTTTATTTATTTTTCCTCTTTACGCGCCTTCCCGATGTGCGCCTATACGCGCGTACATAAAGAAAAGGCGCTGCCCGTTTTTCTTCGGGAGCGTCTCGTTTCTTTTCTCTTTCTAGTCCAAATTCGCCTGCCAAAGGCCATGTTTGGTACAATGGGCTTCGACATCGAGCACCACTTCATCTTCGCCAATGAGAAAGACGACTTCGGGTTTTTGTCCGGGATGAAGGATCTTTCGCTGGGCCCCTTTATCCGTTAAAAGATAGATCCAGTCAATATAGTGCTTTTCGTCCATCGGATGGAGCGTTGCTCCGACCTGGACATAGACTTTGCCCTCTTCTTCATGAACCAAAGGGACGTGTTTCTCGTTGCCTTCTTCCGAGGAAGTGTGGCTTACGAGCTCTTGCATTTCTTTGCCGCAGCACTCGGGCGTGCAACTTCCTTCTTGGATGATTCCGACAATCGTCCCGCATTCGCATTCTAAGAACTTTGCCATGGTTATTTCCTCGCCTTTAAGAGTATTGTAGCACGAGTTTTTCCAAAACTTTATTCGAGAAAGAAAGAAAAGACGGGCAAAAGAAAACCCAGCGTTCCCGCTGGGTTAGTCGACATTATTTGCCCGTTAGTTCCGTCTCGCCGACATGAGAATCATCAAGATCCGTAAGAAGAGCGAGATGAAATCCCCATAAAGCGAGAAGGCACAATAGAGCGCGACATTGTTGGTCGTGATGCCTTGATCGGCAATCGCCACCATCCGGTTCACGTCGTAAGCAATGAAAAGCATCATCACCACAACGATTCCGACCGAGACGGCGTAATAGTAGAGATAATAGCCACCCCAACCATTGAACGCCATGAAGATCAACCAGAAAGTCGAAACCATCATGATTCCGAGCAAAAGGGCTAAGCCCACGAAGGCGAGCGGCGTCAAATTGGCTTTCGAGAATGCCCCGATTGCTGCCATCACCAAGAAGATGAGGGAGGTGATGCCAAAGGCTTCACCGATGAGGGCGTAAGAAACGCCCGCCAAGAGCACCACCGATAAGGCCACGCCGATGCAAAGGGCATAGAGAATGTAGCCAAACCACGGTGCCATCCCACTTTTTCTGGAAATGAAGGGCATCGCGATGGAATCGATAATCGCGATGATCATCGCCACAATGACGGAGACGAAGAGAACATTTTGTCCTTGCTCAGAAAGCTGGGACAAAGTGTTCGGATCAGGATAAAGCTTCGCCAGCGTCAAGGCGTAAAGAAACGCGGTTAAGGCGGTGATGGCTAAGCCGAGGAACATATAGAGGAACACCACGCCTAAGAATTTGGTATTAACTCTTTTATGGTCTTCTGAGAAAACTGCGGAATTGTCCATAAGATAACCTCCATAAGATAAAGAACGAACAAGGCGGAATTATTTGAGCATCCCGTCAATTAGGCCTTGGAAGGAAGCGGGTTCGAGCGAAGCACCGCCGACGAGGGCGCCGTCGATGTCCTCAGCGGACATATATTCGGCGACATTCTCTGGCTTGACGCTGCCGCCATAAAGAATCCGCATATCGAGCGCGACATTGCCGAAATTCTCACGGAGGGTGCGCCGGATGAATCCGATCGTGTCTTCCGCAATCTCTTTCGAGGCACTCTTGCCCGTGCCAATCGCCCAAATCGGTTCATAGGCGATCACGACTTTTGCCGCATCTTCGGGCTTCAAGTCTTTTAAACCCGTCCGAATTTGCTCAGCGACGAATTTCTTGGTTTCGCCTTTCGTGAAGGTGTCCAAGCTTTCGCCACAGCAATACACCGGGGTCATCCCCGCGGCTAAGAGGGCTTTGATTTTGGCATTGCAAGCTTCCGAAGTCTCGCCATTATAGGCGCGACGCTCACTGTGGCCCAAGATCACCCAAGAGATCCCCAGGGCCTGTAACATCGGAATCGAGACTTCGCCCGTATAAGCGCCATGGTCGTGCTCGTTAACGTTTTGAGCAGCGACAATGCACTTCGGGTTGATGTTTTCTTTGACGGTTTCAAGGCAGACGAACGTTGGAGCCACGCCGACATCGATATTGTGGCTCGTCGCAAAGTCGACCATCGCGCCAGCGGCTAAGGCAAAAGCCTTCGCTTCAGCGGGGGTCTTATTCATCTTCCAGTTGCCAAGAAGTAATTTTTTGCGCATCGCTTTGCCCTTACATCAAGACATCGACGCCAGGCAAATGGCCATCGTTCTCAATCATTTCGAGCGAAGCGCCACCACCGGTGGACACGTGGGAGAAATCAGCCTTGTAACCGAACTGCTTGACGGCCGAGGCACTATCGCCACCACCGCAAACGGTGAAGGCTTTGCCCTTGATTTCACGAATCGCTTCGCAAATCGCTTTGGTTCCCTCTTGGAACTCCGGCTGTTCAAACACGCCCATCGGGCCATTCCAGAAGACGAGTTTTGCTTTGCGGATTTCCGCTTTGTAGAGCTCGCGGGTCTTCGGACCGATATCAACGCCTTGGAATCCTTCGGGGATATTGCCCTCGACGGTCTTGATGACGCGATCCGGCTTCGGATCAAAGCTATCCGTAATCACGGAATCAACCGGGAGAACAATCCGGCCTTTGGCTTCTTCGAAGCAACGCTTGGCATAATCGAGTTGATCATTTTCAACCGGCGAATTGCCAACTTCCATGCCTAAAGCCTTCTTGAAGGTGTAAGCCATGGCGCCGCCAATGAGGAGTTTATCGCACTTCTTGAGCAAGGTCTCAATGACCTTGATCTTATCGGAAACCTTGAAGCCACCGAGAATCGCGACATAAGGACGATCCTTTTCGCTCGGGCGGACGCACTTGGTGAGGTTATCGACTTCTTTAATCATCAAATAGCCTTCGGCAACCGGTTTGCCTTCCGCCTTCAAGACGGTCGGAACACCAACGGTCGAAGCATGGGCACGGTGGGCACTGCCAAACGCATCCATGACGAAGACATCGGCTAAAGCGGCCCATTCTTTGGCTAAATCCGGATTATTCTTCTCTTCACCCTTCTCATAGCGGGTATTCTGGACTAAGAGGATTTCACCATTCTTGAGCGCCTTGACGGCAGCGGTGAGGACTTCACCATGAGTCGCCGGGCAGAAATGAACTTTGGTGCCAGGGACGAGCTCTTGGAGAGCTTTCGCGACGGGGGCCATATCATTTTCTTTCTTCATTTCTTCGATCTTCGCGGCATCGGGTTCTTTCCAATTGATCTTGCCTAAGTGGCTCATCAAAATGACGCGAGCGCCTTTGCTCGTTAATTCATTGATGGTCGGCAAAGCCGCCTTAATGCGGTTCGTGTCCCGGATGACGCCATCCTTCTGGGGGACGTTGAAGTCAACGCGAACGTAGACGCGTTTGCCTTCGAGTTGTTCTTTCGACAGGTCTTTGACAGTTAGCATGTTTTTATTTGCTCCTTGCGGTGTTAATGATAGCACGTTTAAAGTCTCTTCCATATAGATATGGAAACAATTACCGATTGACCAAATAAGCGCCACTCACGCCTCGGGGCTTTAAGGAAGAAAAAGCTTTCTTTTCTCGGGGCGAAAAAAAAGACCTTTCCTTTCAGAAAGGCCTTAGAGAGCAAAACGAATCGAAAGCTCAGATCTCAGCGGTAGCGGGCGAAGAAGTGGGTTCCGTATAAGTGCTTAAGTCCGTCGGAAGAGTGACCTTGACGTCGGCACCACTTAAGAACGAGAAATTATAGGATGACTTGTAGGTCACTTTCTCCACCGCGGCTAATTGTTCGGCGGTAAAGGTCGAAGAAGCGCTCGACATCATCGGCGAAACGATATCGCCAAAGGTGGTGTTGACCGCAATGTCAACATTGTAGGCTAAGGAGACCGGGCCTTTATCGTTATAGACCAAGACTTCCTGGCAAGCATTGATCTTCAAAAAGTTGCTGATGAGACCGATGTAGGTCGTAAAGGCGGAATTCATATCGCTCTGGATCGAAGAAGAAGCCGCAAGACTCGAAAGAGTCTGAGTCAATAAAGCCTTGAGACTATCGTTGGTTAAGCTGAAGTCAATCGCGTAATTGCCATTGCTATAACTATAAGTCTTGAAGTAGTCTTTGTAGGCCGTGAGATAAGCGGACACATTGCTCATCGCCGAAGTGATTTGTGCTTCGACGCTATCGCTTAAAAGCGGGAGCATGCTTTGCGTCAGAACGCCTTTAGAAACATATTTGCCCGCCGTAAGCTTTGTCGAAGTTCCATAGGAAACGTCCGCTCCGTATCCGGATCCGTATCCAGACCGGCTCGAAGAAAGGTTAATAACAGTATTCAGAAGATCAACGACTTTCCCATTCGATAAATTGAGATAAGCATTGCCTTCCGAAACGTAAGCTCCGAGAGATAATCCCGAATAGTCAATCGCGCTCGAAGTGGTCACGCCACTCATGCCCATCGCGACCGAAGCCTTGAAGCTGCCGCCAAAGTCCACCGCAGCTTTAACGGCGGAGACATCAGTGCTCTTTAAGCCTTGAGCCATCGCTGAGAAAGTGACATCGCTCGCGTCGAAAGAAGCCTGGACGCTCGTCATGGTCATAGTCGGCATATCGGTCGTCATAGAAACAGACGGAATATTGACATCGGCCGTGGCGTTTAAAGCAAAGTTGTTGAGTTTGACGCCGAAAGCGCCATCGCTGCCAACGGAAGAGACCGCCGTCGAAAGATGTTTGATGCCTTCCGCTTGGTCGATCGAAGTGCCACCTGAAGGTAATAAAGCACCGGTCCCGCCGCAAGAAGCGAGAGCTAATAACGAAGTCGAAAGAAGAATAAAATGTTGTTTTTTCATGATAAAGCGGCTCCCAAATAACCGCAATCTTAGTTTACACGTCCTAAAAGCAACCGCAAGATTAAACCTTCCATCAAAACAAAAAAGAGTCCCTCCACAATTGTGAAGAGGCTCTCTTCTTATTAAAGGATTAAGGAATTATTTGCAGCCAAGGACCTTGCCATAAGCGGCGGCAAGACGGATGTACTGGCAGGTGAAGCTGTATTCGTTATCGTACCAGCTGACGACCTTGACATACTGCTGTCCTTCCGGATCGCTGTAAATCATGGTTTGAGTGGCATCGAAGATCGAACCTTCGCTGCGGCCAAGGATATCGCTGGAGACGATTTCGTCTTCGGTGTAGCCAAGGACATTCTTGAGATCGCCAACGCTGGCGGCTTTCATCGCAGCATTGACTTCGGCGGCATCAGTCGCCGGCTTCTTGAGGACTAAGCTGAGGTCAACCAAGGAACCATCGATGACCGGGACACGGATCGCACCGCCTTGTAAGCGGCCTTTCAGTGACGGGATGACGAGGTTGATGGCCTTTGCAGCGCCAGTGGTCGTCGGAACGATGTTGGCGGCAGCGGCGCGGCCACGACGGAGGTTGCCCTTCGCAAGGTCAAGCGTCGTCTGATCGTTGGTATAAGCGTGGACCGTGGTCATAAAACCACCCTTCACGCCATACTTCTCTTCGAGAACCTTCATGACCGGAGCTAAGCAGTTCGTGGTGCAAGAAGCGCCCGAGATGACCTTCATGTCAGCGGTGAGCTTATCGGTGTTCACGCCATAGACGAAAGTCGGGGTTTCTTTATCCGACGGAGCAGAGATGATGACGCCTTTGGCACCATTATCAATGTGGACTTTGGCATCAGCAACGCCCTTGAAGCGGCCAGTGCATTCCAAGACGAGATCAACCTTGAAATCGCCCCACTTTAAGTTCTTCGGATCTTTTTGTCCGAGAACCGGAATCTTCTTGCCCTTCCAGATGAGGTTATTGACCGTGATGTTGCCAGCTTCGTCTTTGACGACTTCGCTGCCAATTTCATCCTGGTGCCAGCCTCTGTGGGTGGTATCATACTTTAAAAGATAGGCTAAGGTATCCGCGTCGACCAAATCGTTGATGGCGACGACTTCGAATCCGCCTACGTCGTAGGCTCTGCGGAAAGCAAGACGTCCAATGCGTCCGAATCCGTTAATGGCTAGTTTAATTGACATTCTGTGATGTCCTCCTTTAATAAACCGCATCTATGATTATACAAACGAATCGTGAAAAGGGAAACATTTAAGCATTCTTTTACCGACATACTGCATTGCTCTTTAGAGCAACTGCTCCAAGGACACCACACCTCGAAAAAGTTCTTCGAGGGTTACCCCGAGTCCTTGGGCGAGCCGATCGAGGACTTTTACGGTCGGATTTCGCTCGCCGCGCTCAAGATCGGAAATGTAACTTTTGCTCAAGCCGCTTTCAAGGGCGAGCGCCAATTGAGAAAGGTGGCGTTCTTTCCTTAAATAAGAGACGCGCTTTCCTAGCTGAGCTAAGACGTCAAGGTTATTTCTATTTCTTTCGTTCATGGGCAAGGGCCTTTCGATATTCTTCATCGAGGTAACGGAAGAGGTGATTCACGTTACTTTTGCTGATGGTGGTATTCAGTTCTTCGGAGAGATAGCTTCGAAGTTCCTCCAATGTCGCGTCGCTATGCTCGAGTCGGAGAAGCATCAAGGCTTTTAATTTGGGGTTGTCGATTCGGTCCCACCCGAGCGTTTTCTCGAAGTAATGGATTTCCTCAACCTGTCGTTCGGCGGCTTTCAGAGTTTTGCCATAGTTGGCCGTGTCGATATTGCGCAAGCGGTTATCGACATTGGCGAAGTCGCGGTCAACTCGGATATTTTCGAATTGAAGGCAAGCTTCTTTCGCGCCGATGAGAATCAAGAAATCCGAGATTTCGTCGCTCCGTTTAAGATAAACAACATATTGTTTTCTCCGGAGAACAATCTTGCTATTGAATTGGTGATTGGCTGCTTTATTCCATTCTTTTTGGAGCGCCTTAGCATAGGTCTCATCCCCGACGGCGATCTCCAAATGGTAATTGCTGGAACTCGGATCATTGACCGAACCGCCAGCGAGGAAGGCCCCGCAAAGATAAGCGGCGACGCTCTCAGAACTCGCCAAAAGGGACTTGGGAAAACTCGGGGCGAAGAAATCGACTTGAAGATCGTTCAAAATGTCGCCAGCGTCTTTGGAAACGAGAACGTGATAGACGACTCGCTTCAAAAACCCGGCGCTTCGGGTATAGGCGAAATGGGGTTCGACCCCATAAAGTTCGTGAAGATATTGATAGACGCTTTTGGCGATGGAGGCGGATTCGCTGGCCACTTCGAGGCCTTCTTGCCCCTCATTAAGACGCAAAAAACCGTTGAGGCGGATGAACGCTGAAAGCAAGGCTCTTTTCCCCTCATCGCTCCAGGGGGCTTTTGAGGCTTCTTCTTTCGCTAATTGAGCGAAGGAAATCGGCTTTTTATCCATCAGTCTTTTTCGTCCTCGACGTAACGGTTGATTTCACGGTGATAAACCGTGCAGGTGTATTGGCTCTTATAGTGGGCGAAAAGCTCTTCGGCGACAAAGACCGAACGATGCTGCCCACCGCTACAACCGACATCGACGGTGACATAAGAACGGCCTTCTTCGATCGCGCTCTCAAAATAAGGATCGAGGATGCCATAGAGTTTATCGAGCATTAAAGCGGTTTTCGGATCTTGGCGGATATAGTCGACGACCGGCTTATCCAAACCCGTTAAGCGCGAAAGTTCTTTGACCCAATAAGGATTGGTCAAGACCCGAGCGTCAATGACGATTTCCGCATCGCGCGGAAGACCATATTTATAACCAAACGAAGAGAAAATCACGTTGAGACGGCTTTGCTTATCGCCGAGAATCGCCGCGGCTTTTTTGCGGAGATCCTTCTCGGTTAAGCCTGTGGTGTCGATATAGACATCAAGAATCGGTTGAACCTGCTTCATCGCCTTCTCATCCATCTCAAGGGCTTCTTCAAGGGTATAGCCTTTGGGTTGAAGCGGATGAATATGGCGGGTTAAGCGGAAACGGGTTAGAAGAACGTCGCGGGTGCAATCGAGACCGAGGACGGTCGTATCAAAAGCAGAATCCGCCCGCAATAAAGCGGCGGCATCCTCAAGTTTGACGATATTGACGAAGAGGGCGTTTTTGGCATACTCCGCAGGATTGGCCTTGAAGACACCCAAAAGCGAGGGGATCATCGAGATCGGAAGTTCTTCGATGACGTGATAGCCTTTTTCTTCGCAAGCGGAAGCGAAGGTTGTTTTGCCCGCGCCGGCGACGCCGCTCACGAGCACCATCTTCATCTTTTCCATGCTCTTATTTTAACCCTAAACTCCGCCGATAAGCGAGAATGCTTTGCGAAGCGACGGCGCCATCGCTACAAGCGGTGACAACTTGGCGAAGATTTTTCTTTACGATATCGCCGATGGCAAATAGCCCAGCGCAGGAAGACATCATCTTCTCATCCGTGATAACAAAGCCATGATCAAGCGTCACATTGAGGCTTGAAAGGAAAGCTGAAGCACTTTTTTCTCCCGCCAAAGGGAAAAGGGCGGAAACCGCGAGCTCATGCGGCTCGCCCTGGGCTTCATAAACGATTTTTTCCACATGGCCTTCGCCGAGGACTTGCGTGATTTTCACATCGACGATCTTCTCGACATTCGGAAGCGAGAAAAGCTCTTCCGCTAAAGGGGAGATCTCGTTCAGGGCATTCGGACTCAAAAAATAAAGATGATGGACGAGTCCCGCGAGATAAGAGGCTTCTTCAAAAGCTTTTTCGCCCGAACCGAAAAGCGCCACATCTTTCTTCCGATAAAGGGGGCCATCGCAAGTCGCACAATAACTAACCCCTTTATTGATATGATCTTTTTCGCCAGGAATCGAGGGAACATTGGCTAGTCCCGAAGCAACGACCAAGACCGGAGTGAGAAGCGTCTCTTCCCGGGTGGCCACTTGGAACATCGACTCGACGTGAGCGACGCTCACCACTTCGCCCGCGGTAATTTGCACGCCTTGAGCTTCGGCGCTTGAAAGTAACGCTTGGGCCAAAGTAAAACCATTCGTCGGGGCAAAACCTGGATAATTAGCGATTTCCGCGATCGTCAATAGCTTTCCGCCTGGGGCACTTTTTTCTAAAACCAACGGCAAAACCCCTGCCCTTTTGAGGTAGAGAGCACAGCTGAGTCCGGCGGGGCCGGCACCAATAATGATTACGGGATATTCTTTCATAGGACGCACCTCAATAACAGATGATATTTAATGATAACGCGGGTAAGAGGCTAGCGAAACCTTTTCACATTCCTTTGGCGGAATTCGTTTCGCCATTCGCTAAGGCAATTTCCGCCATCTTTTTCTTTTCTTTTTCAACCCAAATGACGCTGAGAGCCATCGCTAAGGCCAAAAGCAGGGATAGCGAAAGCAAGACAAAACCATAGGAGAGCGAATAATTGACGCTCACGCCTTCGATGCTCGAAGGAAGAGCAGTCCAGCTTTTTCCTAAAAGGAACATCAGAGCGGCCAAAGCCGATAATCCCATCGCCCCATAAAGGACCGGGAAGAGAAGACGCTCTTTTTTCACATAATAAAGGAACAAGGAAATCCCATAGCCTAAGACGCTTAAACAAGCGAAGATGAAGGCGACGAGAAGAGCAGGAGCTTTACCTGAGAAAAGCAGGGCAAAACCTTGATAGCCCTCGATGAAATGAACCGAAGTTCCACTACCGCTGGATGCGGTTAAGGACATCATGAAGGGGAAGAAGAGACCGCCGAGCGCAAAGAAGAAGGACAAAAAGAAGGGCAAAGGCGAACGGCCTTTCGCTTGGAGATAATCATGAAGGTGAAGGAAAGTGATGCTTCCTAAGCCCAAAACGATATAGACGATCGAGTTGCAAATGCTCCAAGCGTTGTCGGTGCCCATATTGAAGGCGCTATCGCGCATCGGCTCCATGATGATGCGGACGATGCCGTACCATAAGAAATAGCCACCCGCCAAATCGCCAGGGACGATGTACTTTTTTAAGCCTTTGCCCACACCATAAACGAGCAAGAAGTATCCCGCGATACTAAGAAGGCTTTCGACGAGGAAGAGCGGAACGTGAATCATCCCCGCATCCAAATAACCGCCACCATTGTTGGTGTTCATTTGAAGCAAGAGCCAATTCGGGAGCCAACTCCAACCATTTTGGTAATTGACGGTGAAGCCATAGACCTCGCTATTGAAGAAGTTGCCCCAACGTCCCACCGCTTGAGCAAGAAGAACGCTCGGGAGGCAAACATCCATCGCCCAACGCAAATTGACGTATTTGCGGCGGAAATGCAAGAACAAAAGCCCCGCTAAAGCCCCCGCGAAAGCGCCACCAAGAATCGTCAGTCCTCCATCCCAGATACGGAACATCGAACCGACATCGCCAGCAGCCACCTGCGGAGCGAATTCCCGAGAATAGTTGCCCACCACGTACCAAATTCGCGCGCCGATAACGCCAGAGGGGAAGGCGATGATGACCAAGCTATCCAAAATGCCATGCTTATGGAATTCCTGATAGAACTTATGATCGCAAACCCAATACGCCACGCAGACGCCAAAGAGAATCAAGATTCCATAGAAAGCGATATGGAGCGGCTTATAGCCTCCGATATCGGCCGAGGTGGTCCAAAGCCAACCCGTTCCTGTCATCGAAAAACCGTTGATGAGCGGATAGGTAAGATAAGGAGCAAGGCCTTCCGTCCACATTAAGAAGAACAAGAAGGCGAAGGGAATGTCACCCCACAAAAGATAAGAGAAGAGTTTTTTGAAGGGATCTTTGAGTTTGTTCTTCCAATAATGAAGAACGAAGCTGCTCCATAAAAGGGCATTCGTCAAAGCAAAAAAGAAGATTCCGATCAAAGCGAAGGCGATTTGATAGGGATAATGAATGCTGACACCGGCAAAAAGATGTTCGCTATAACTCGTTATCGAAGCCCAAGCGGGATGGAAAAGAAACAAGGAGAGCATTAAGAGGGTAAAACCGACGGCGATAAAGAGGACCAAAGAAAAATAAACGACCACTTCTTTCTTCTCGAGGACGACCTTTAACGGATCTTTGACGATGCCACGAAGGAAATAGATGAAATAGCCAACCCCGCCAAGGGCTAAGAGAAGTCCGATGATTAAAAGTGCAATATTCATAAACCTATCTTACTATTCCCTCTGGTTCTTGTCCGCTGCCTCTTGGAGAACTTTGGCTAAATATTGCCCCGTGTAGCTTTCTTTGACTTGAGCAATCTCTTCCGGCGTGCCGCTGGCGACGACTTTGCCACCGCGGTATCCCCCTTCCGGACCAATATCAATGATGTTATCGGCTACTTTGATCATATCGAGGTTGTGTTCGATGACGATCACGGTGTCGCCATGTTCGACAAGACTCTGCAAAACTTTGATCAATCGTTTGACGTCGTCGCTATGAAGACCCGTCGTCGGCTCATCAAGGATATAGATGGTTTTGCCCGTCGGACGCCGTTGAAGTTCGTAGGCCAATTTCACCCGTTGAGCCTCGCCGCCCGAAAGCGTCGTCGCGGCCTGACCGAGTTTAATGTAACCTAAGCCCACATCATAAAGCGTCTTGATTTTGCGGTAGATTTCGTGGCGATTCTCGAAGAAATGCATCGCTTCTTCAACCCGCATCTCAAGGACATCGTAGATATTTTTGCCTTTGTAGTAGCAAGAAAGGGTTTCTTGGTTATAACGCATGCCATCGCATTCGTCGCATTTGACATAGACGTCGGGCAAGAAATTCATCGGGACATAGACCACGCCAGCGCCTTGGCATTTCTCGCAGCGTCCTCCCGGCACGTTAAATGAGAAGCGGCCTTTGTCGAAGCCTTTTTCTTTGGCTTCGGGAGTTTGCGCGAATAAATCACGGATGTCATCAAAGACTTTCGTGTAAGTCGCAGGGTTACTCCGCGGAGTACGACCAATCGGCTCTTGGGTCACATTGACCACTTTATCGATATGTTCTAGGCCCGTGATCGAATCATAGGCACCGGGAAAAGTCTCCTCGCCTGTGAGTTTCTTCTGAATAGCTTTATAAAGAGTTTCGTTGATTAATGACGATTTGCCCGAGCCCGAAACACCTGTCACGACGGTCATCGCGCCTAAAGGGAAGGTGGCAGTAATGTTTTTAAGATTATGGCATTTCGCCCCTTTGATGACGATTTTTTTGCCATTGCCTTTATGACGCTTCAAAGGAACTGGGATGTATTTTCGTCCCGAGAGATAATCGCCGGTGATTGAGGCGGGCGCCGCTTCGATATCTTCGACGCTTCCGGTTGCCACCACTTGGCCTCCATGAACGCCAGCCCCTGGCCCGATATCGACCAAGAAATCAGCGCTTCGTATCGTTTCTTCATCATGTTCTACGACGATGAGGGTGTTGCCAAGGTCGCGCATCTCTTTGAGCGTTTTGATCAATTTGGCATTGTCGCGTTGGTGTAAGCCAATCGAAGGCTCGTCCAAAACATAGAGGACGCCCGAAAGACGGGAGCCGATTTGGGTCGCCAAGCGAATCCGTTGGGCCTCGCCGCCAGAGAGGGTCATCGCCAAACGGTCGAGCGTGAGATAATCAAGCCCCACATCAACAAGGAATTGAGCCCGGTTATGAATCTCTTTAAGGAGTAAGTCCGCAATTTGGAGTTCATTCGCGCTCAGTTTGCTCCGCGTGTCATCAAGCCATAACAAAAGCTTGTCGATGGTGAGCTGGGTCGCCTGGTAAATGTTGAGCCCGTTGACTTGGACCGATAAAGCCGCTTCATTCAAGCGAGCCCCGTGGCAAGTTTCGCAAATATCGTCGCGCATGAAAGACTCGTAATAGGGCATCATCCATTTACTCGTGGTTTCGCTATAGCGACGTTCGATCATCGTCTTCACGCCTTCAATTCGACCCCATTTATGGGTCTGGTTGCCACTGCTGGACGTCAAAACGTGATTGATGTCTTTGTCGGAGCCATAAAGCAAAATCTGACGTTGATAATCGCTCAAATCCTTCCAAGGAACGTCGTAAGGAATGTGATAAGAATCCATTAAAACGCAAAATTCTTGCCATTCGAGATTGGCCGTGCCTACGGTATTTTTATAGTAACGAATCGCCCCTTCGTTGATCGTTTTGCTCGGATCGGGCACCAAAAGATCGACAGCAACCGTTCGTGAGATGCCCAGACCTTTGCACGTCGGGCAATAACCGAGCGGGGCGTTAAACGAAAATAAGCGCGGCTCCAACTTCGGCACCGAAAACCCGCATTCGGGGCAGATGTGGTTGCTCGAGAGCATCTTCTCGCCCTTGTCCGTGAAGATAATTAATTCACCATGACCCCAATCAAGGGCCAAATCAATGTCTTCGCTTACCCGGCTTCGAAGGTCTTTCTTGATGATCAACCGATCGATAACAATATCGATATCATGCCGCTTGTTCTTGTCGAGATCTCCCACTTTTTCAAGGAGTTTGAATTCCCCATCGACCCGGAGACGTTCAAAACCCTGCTTTTTGATTTTATCAAGGGTATCTTTTTGACTGCCTTTTTCGTGTTTGACGATCGGAGCAAGGATTTGAACCTTGGTGCCTTCTTCATATTGAAGAACCCCATCGGTCATCGCCGCCGGCGAAAAGGCCACGATGGGTTGATGATGATGCGGGCAATAAGGAATGCCAACTCGGGCGAAAAGAAGACGGAAAAAGTCATAGATTTCCGTCACCGTACCCACGGTAGATCTCGGGTTGTGGGACGTGGTTTTCTGATCGATCGAAATCGCTGGGGATAAGCCCTCGATCGAATCGACGTCGGGTTTATCGACCCCGCCTAAAAATTGGCGAGCGTACGGACTCAAAGATTCGACATAACGCCGCTGGCCTTCGGCATAAATCGTATCGAAAGCCAAAGTGGATTTGCCACTGCCCGAGAGACCGGTGAAAACCGTCAAGGTATCCTTCGGAATCACGACATCGATATTTTTAAGGTTATTTTCTCGAGCGCCTTTAACGGCGATAAATTTCTTGCTGTCCATAATGCCCGTCTATTATAGCGGATGCCCCTCGCGTACGCACGTGAAAGGACTCCGAGTTTTCAAAACGCCCACCGCTTCGCTTTTCCTTGATGGGGGATTCTACTAGATTATTGTTTGAAGATGGTTATAATAAACCACGCCGGGACGTAGCACAGCTTGGTAGTGCACTACCTTGGGGTGGTAGGGGTCATGGGTTCGAATCCCACCGTTCCGACCAGTGAAAGCAAAAAGCCACGATGACTCGTGGCTTTTCTTGTTATTTGTAAGCTTTTGTGGTCCGATTTGGCCCCAAATCATCAATTTTTAACTCTTCGGCGCTTTGAAATCCTCGAAAACGAGATGGACGTCCTCGAGGGCGAGCTGAAACACCGGAAACGCAGCGTAACGGGGATCCTCCGTCTCAAAGGAGACGTATTCCTTCCCGTCTTTGCTCTTGGCGACGTCCACCACCGTGCCGATCGTGCCCTTCTTGAGGACGAGATCGCCATCATCGAAAACGACGTCCCGAACCGTCATGACCCGAGAATATAATGGAATCATCATTGTTTCTCTCCTCCCACCAGTATCGTGATAAAACGTGCAGAACCGTTGTTATTATACTGCCAAAGAGTTCTCACCCGAACAAGCTTAAAGCCAATTAAATCAGGAAGCATTGTCGTGGCAACAAAGAACGCTATTTTTTTAATTCTTGGGATCGCGGGAGCAGAACCTCTTCGAATCGCGTCTCGAAAGACTTGAGGTAATAGGCCTTTCTCGCCCGAGAAAGCACTTCGTGCCCTTCATAGGCCTCCGGAACCGAATCAAAGAGGGCCTCGATCGCCTTCAGATTGGCTTCCACGAGGGCGGCATTCCGGATGATCGAGTCCCGAAGCTCCTTGACCTGCCCGGTCGGGATCTCCTTTTCCGATAAGGAAAGGATCCGCCGGTAATTGAGGTGGGTCGTCCCATCGAGGGTGTAGGGCTCGAGGACATTCGCGTTGTTCCGCGTCTGTTCCGTCTCGCTTAACGCGAGAGTCTCCTCAATCGCTTGCTCGCTCTTTTTCGGGTAGAAAGACGAGCCGTTGTCGAAAATCGGGGCAAGGTTTCTCTCCGCGCCTTTGGCCAGAACGCCCCAATTCCCGTTGTTCCGGTCATTGTTGGCCAAGAGGCCATCGATGACGACTTGGTCCCAGAACCGGCGGGATAGGCTTTCGATTTTGGCGATTTCGGGGTTGTATTGGAAATGGATGAAAAGCTCAGGGAGACTGACGAGTTTGTCATCCCCAGTCTCGTAGAGATCGAGGCCGAACTCCTTGCGCATCTCCTCAAGGTGAATGTTCTTCAAAGTCCGCATCTCGTAAAGTCTCGTCTCTTCGTCGCAGAAATCCTTGCAGGCCACCACGACGAAGCCTTTCCGAATTCCGAGGAGCGTCTCCTGGACCGGGTAGCCCAAAAGGCCGTAGATATGGCTGCCGAGGAATTCCGAAATCGGGGTCAAGGCCAACGGCGAAAGCTTATCGACCTTTGCCATGCCCAAGGTGGGCTTCGGGTATTTGGCAATCCAAGGCTGAGAGCCGATGATGACGCCGTCTTTATCCCCCGCCACGCCCCCATAGGAGCCGTTCCGGTTGCTGTAAGGCGCCTCCGACAAATCCAAGATGTCCATGTTTTACCCTCCTTAGGCTATCGGGTACTTCCGGGCCAGCAAATCGTAGGTCTTCTCATCAATGACGCCCTCCGCGAGGAAGCGGTCCGCCATCAGAAGCATCGTGTCCGCCGCGTCGTGGAAGAGCGGGTCGTTCGCCTCATCATAGCTTTCGAGTTCCTTGATGGAATTTCGTAGCATCACCGGCAAGGAACCCACGTCGAGCTCCACCGCGTCGTCGATGAAACGGTGATGGGCCGGCAGGCTCAGCGTCCCGTCGATGATCGCGAGGGGGCTTACTCTGAGGGCCGAGGCGATCTTCTTGAGGGTGCCGATCCGGCATTCCTCGAGGTCGACCTTCCCCCGGCAGATGCTCGAAAGGGTCGTGTAAGGGACCCCGCTCTCCTTCGCGAGGCGGTAGACCGAATAATCCGTTTTTTCCAAATAGTTGCCAAGATCCATGTTTGTGACCGTTATTAGATTATCACCGTTAACGGTTATATCCAATAGAGATGTCAAGAAACATCACGACCGCTTCGTCTTTGAAAACCCCGGCCTTTTCAGGATTCCGGTGAAAGACGCGATCAGAGGCGGCCTCTCCGATCCGAGAAACCTCGCCATGATGAGCATCTTCAATCTCGTGAACGTCGGCGAAAAGCAAGGCGGAGGCATCCCTTTGATGTTTGAGACCGCCAAGGGGGAAGGCTTCCCGGCGCCGATGATAGAAACGCGCTCGGATCTGGGGAGGACCACCATTACTTTGTTTGTTTCCAAGCCATCCGCTACCCAGAACACTACCCAGAACACTACCCAGAAAGAAATCGGCAATTCCGAAAGGACCCTATTGCTTCTCAAAGAAAACCCGTCGATGACGAGGGCCGAAATCGCGAAAAGTTTGGGAATCACTCCGGATGGGGCCAAATTCATCATCGACTCTCTGAAAGCCCAGGGAAGAATCAAAAGAGAAGGATCCGACCGAAAAGGAAAATGGATCATCCTCAAATAGGTTTCCATTTCCGCCGCAAAGCGACAAGAAGATTTGAATAGGATAATAAGTGGCCCCAATTTGGCACCTGTTGCGGCTGGATACCCATTTCGTTGCCCCGATTTTTGAGGCAGTTTGAAGAACTAAAATATTCGATATTTCCTAGTCTTTTTAAGTGAAGAAAAATCGCTCTATCTTCCCACCGTTCCGACCATAAAAACATAAAAACACCGCATAAAAACGGTGTTTTTTGTTTAATTGTAATTAGTTTTTTCTGGTTTATTCAACATGGGTAGCCACCCTTTTCCTCTTTTATCAACACTGAAAACGTTTTTGAAAACGGATGAAAAAATTAATCAAACAAACGGCGTTATTCATACCATTAATCTATCGACAAAACCTAGTTTCCTTAAAAACTGCTACTAGACTTTTCTCGTTGGCAGGAGCGTTGGACAGTCCCACCACTTCATCCGCTCCCCTTTAGTATTTGGCAGCAAGGCCTTGAAGATAGCCGTTCAGAAGGGTCAGATCCAAGGCTTTCCCTTTGCTCAAACCGCCCTTCTCGATCTCAACCGACCGGTCGTTGTAATACCCCATGGTGCTGAATACGGAGGTATCGGATAGCCATGGATAATCGTCCTTCTTAACTGCGTCCTTGCTTTCCATGCAATAAACTTCGCTTGTCTTTGGGAACCCATCATACGTGAAGGAAGCTGAAATTTTCAAAAGAACAACCAGAACGTCTGAGTCGCTCATTTTATTAATAAAGGCACCATCCAGGGTGCTGGATTGGAATGCAACCGCCCTAGAGGTTTCCGCCCTTTTCTCACTAACACATTCGCCAAACCGATCCAGACACGATGTGGCAACGGAATTCCCAGCTTATCGTACGCTGCCGCTTTCTCGGAATCGCTTTGCCCGGAGGAACAAGACGCAACCGAAAAAATCGTTAATACACCAATAAAAAAGTCACTTATCAATCTGATGAAGAACGCATGCCATTCTCCCCGCAATGATGATATATTTAGCAAAATGAAAAACGTTTTTATAGATACCAATATTTTCATTGGAAAGCGTTTTGATGCATTCAATGACACAGATTTCGCGGCACTTTCCGAATACATCAAAAACGAAAAAGTCAAACTTTTTTCCCACAAGGTAGTGGTCAACGAAATCAAGAAACATTTCAGAAGCGACATTTCGGCTGGCTTCGACCAGTACACTTCATTTTTCAGCAAGTTAAAACTGTTGAGGGGCTCCGGCTTTTCTGGTTTCGACAGGCCAGCTACAAAAGATGAAATGATCGAAAAAGGATTTTCATTAATTGATACCTTTTTTCATATGAACAATGCCGTTATCTTGGATTATTCCGAGATAGAGATCAGTTCAATCTTCGATGATTATTTTGCGTGCAAGCCGCCTTTTGAGGACGGTGGGGACAAAAAGGCCGAATTCCCGGACGCCGTCATCGTTGCCAGCGTCAAAAACAGCGTTCCCTAGGATGGGATGTCGGTCGTCTCGAACGACAAAGGCTTGAGAGCGGCATTAACGAATACGCCCAAAATAACACTATTCGAGAATCTGAGAGATATTTTTAGACTCTGTAAGCCAAACCAGCCCTCAATATCAAACAATTAGGGCGTACTACAAGTTTGATTCAGATTCCACGATTAGGGGAATTCAGTCAATTATTGAAGAAAAATTTGAAGGAACCAATTTTGACGTTGATGGCTCGGAATATGACAGAAAAGGGGTTACCGGCGGCGAAGATTACGATGATGCTGAACTCGAAAAAGTAACTGCAAAAATAAAGAAATTTACGATACAAAAAATTTCGCTTATTAGTGAGCACTTGTTGGAAGTTTGGTGCAACTTCGACGCCTTAATCGATCTAACCTTCGCTTGCGATTACGCTGACTACAACGACTCGATATGGGATAGTGAAGACAAAGAGTATATCAACTTAAGAAAATGTACCGCAATCGAAAACCATCAAGTACTTACTGGCTTTGCATTCCGAATTCAATTTGATACAGCCAAGAACAGAGCGGAAAAGGAAGAATTAGTCAGCGATGTCCCATCTTCATTCGGTCAAGCAACACTCATTGACCGCAAGTATGTTCCCAACATTGACGATGAAATCGATCGGCCAAATGACGATGGTCTTTGTTCTCAAATAACGAAAAAAGTCACATGCCAAATTTGCAAGAAGGAATTTGAAGTGGATTTCAGCAAATACGCCGAATTGAGTTCTTCTTATGAACACGGCGAAGATCAGATGGGAGCGGAAAGACAATATGATGTCGAAGAACAAGAAATAACGTGCCCTCATTGCGGCGCAATTTATAGGGTTTCCGGCTTTTACACCGAGTATCCAGTCGGCTGTCTAAACCAAAACGAAACGGTGATAAAGTTCATGAGCGCGAAAAAAAGCTGAAGAAGGATTTTATACTCATCTTTTTTCGATGCTTTTAGTGTTGAACTAATTCCTTCCATACCTCTCCACTTTTAGGGCTTCTTAAAATGGTCTACTTTAAAAGAACCAATACAGTGTTGGTGAAATATTTTTGTTTCGAAGAATTGGGGTTGCTCTGAGTCTTCTTGAGATAGCCCACATTAATCAATGGAGTTAGAACGTCGAGGAAAAAATGGCTCCTGCTCTTCGCTCCGACATGCAGCTGAATCTCCGCCCGGGATTTCGGAGTCGAATAGCAGAAGGCCAGAATATCCGAATCATAATCCCGAACGCCCCCGCTGATCGGCGCAAAAGAAAGCTTTTCCGGAATGGCCGAGGCAATGGGCGAAGGATTTGGCTTGGCCGGTTCCTTCGTGAATTGCATGTCAGGAAGAGTCAAAGTGAACCAATCCTCGTTGCTGAAGGCCTTGGGCTGCCTGTCCGGGGCCAAAGGCGAATAATCATCAACGATTTTGTCGAATCCGCTCCCGGATCTCTCCATGAGGGCAAGCAAGACGAACATATCGCAAATATTCGTATTCCGCCGCACGGACGGGATGTCCGCCAAAACGTAGTCCTGGGCGGGCTTGCTCAAAGGAAGGGGCCCTGGCGAAGTGATCTCAAGGCGATCAAGGAACAAATCGACATCGATTTGGGTTCCTTTTACATCGTAATCCCGATGGGCCAGAGCATTCACAAGGGCCTCTTGCAGCGCGCGCTCTGTATAAGAAAAGGCCGGAATCTGCCCGGACGGGATTTTCACGAGCCCCGTCTTGGAGTTCCGGCGAATGAAAGCAAGCGAATCCTTATAGGTCTTCACGAGATCGCCTTGATACTCTTTGTCGTCTGCAATCTTGTCTTCCCCTTTGGCGTACCCATCCCAGAATCGGCAATGAACCAAAGTGTCCTTGGATGAGCAGGAGTCAGAGAAAAGAAGGCCGGCGTTGGTCAAAAAGCCATCCTCGGTGACCCCTCCAGCGCTGACGAGTTCCTTCAAAGAGACCGGCCGATGCTCGGGATTGCTCTTCTTCTCGGTGAACACGGAATTAAAATCGGAGAAATCGGAGGGATTGTACTTGATCGTGGTTACCCTGGTGTCGAAAGGCTCCTTGCTCGAATTCTTGATAATCGAGACGAGCTCATCCTTCCCGGCCGGAACGCTTTCGCCGTCCTTCCGAACATAGATAATGTAGGAATAATCGCCGGAATGGAGAAACACGGGTTTGTTCTTGGACTCCGGGACCCGGATAAGCAGGGCGTATTTCCCTTCGTCCACCTCAAGCGGCTCGAAAGTCACGAGAGCTTTGGGCTCCACCATCCGCTCGATCTCGCGGTTGACCAGCAATTTCGCTTCGTCGATCGCTTTATGGTCGAGGCCAAACGCGAAGCCGTCGTCATCGACCCCCACCGCTATACATCCGCCATGGCAATTGCCGAAAGCGACAATCGTCTTTGCCCATTTCTCCGGTTTGTCGGGATTCAAGACGCTTTTGTATTCGAAATCAGAGTTCTCAAAATCCGCTTTGTCCAGCCACTGGGAGATATGCTTCATGACAATAGTTTACGCACAAAAAACTTCATCGGCAAGAGACTTGTTCCTGACTTGTTCCTGACTTGTTCCCGACTTGTTCCCGAACCTATATCAAATCAACACGTGTTTAAGAAAAAATCCTCTGATGGATTAAGTCAAAAACAGCAAAAATCAAAACACAAAAATAGTCCCGCCTAAGAAGGCAATCAAATTTCCGTGTCTTCCATTAGGAGAATTAGTTTCTTAGATGCCTCTTGGACGCCCGGATCATTAATTGCTGAATCGGCCTTGGTTATTCTTTCAAAAGAGGCTTCCTCTCTGCGGATTTTGATTACATTCAAGGCCGTTAATTCGGGATATCGGTTGAAATAAAAGGCCAAAAAGGAGAGCAAAAGTTTTTTGTCGTATGGGCTCGAGGGCCGTTTTGCAAGAACGATCCCTTCCTCGTTTTCCTTTTTTGAAGATGGCCTCAAAAGCTGCGGGACATTTTTAGATCCACTATTAGCTTTAAAATAAAAGGAATAGATCCTGTCAAGGTCTTCGGGCTCGTTCCCGAGGAGATCAAAAGCAAGATCGAAAAATTCGGCGTCAAAAGCGTCTTCGTTTTTTAAAAGCAACTCCACCAACTTAGGAAAATGGAAATCCGGCTTTCTTGTCTTTTTCAAATTCATGTAATACTTTTCGATGTCCCGTGAAAGGTTTCCGTCATCGAGATGAGCTTGCGTTGCCTCAGGGAAAGACTCAACCTTTTCCTTCATCTTGGACAAAAAAACCGCAAGATTTACTGTCTCTTTCGTGAAAATAGAAAGGAAGGGGAGTTCGTCGTCGAACGAGAGCCTATCGCAAACGGTGGGATAAGACCGCTCATACAAATATTTGGTGGCAAGCAAGGGGCTTTGAAGGTAATCGATGATTGTGAGAAAGTCAAAAACATTCAAGAGCGTTGGCCGTTGTTTCCCCGTCGGTCCTTCCGTAGAGGTAAAGCCAGGAAGAAAGCAACCCATTTCCTCATAGAAGATGACGATCGGAACAATGGCTTTTATTCGTTCTTTGGGAACGCTTTTTTTGATTTTTCCATTCGATGCGCGTATGTCAATCGTTTTATGAGCCTCGCAAAAAGCCGAGAAGGAGTCGCATTCGCGGATCCCGCCTTCAACAATCGCCCGATAGGAGTCGATGGCTTTCTTGGGATCGGCCAGAACCGAATCGGGGTCGGCTTTCCCCGCCTTTACCTCGACGTCAAAAAGGAAGTTTTGGTACAGCAAGACCCCGTCTACTTCGTGCAATTGACCTTTTTTATCGCCGTAATAAGCGTTTTCGAAATATTCGCATCCCGGGAAGCTTTCCAAAAAAATTTCCTTCGTTTTACCCTCGGTCCACGTTTTTTAAGCAGCGCCCATTCTTTCGAGGAAGCATCAGAGGTGGAAGCCAACCGCTCAACGCCTTTCGCGAGCCTCGAAGTAAACACTTCCGTGTCAAAGCAATACGGAATGCCCAAAATCGAAAGGAAACATTTTCTTTTTTTTCATAAAGGCCGAGAGGGGAAAGCATATCGAAATCAGCTTCAGGAAATTCACCAAGGCCGAACGAGAGTTGCGAAAAGAGCACAGACGATTTCAAATCGGCCGTCAAAGAAAAGGAAGGCTCATCAACAAAGTCCTTAATATGCTCAATAAAAAACGAAAAAGACACCGGAGAGAGATCTCCATTGGGCGGAGGATTCATATGTTGCCTTTCAACGGCGGTGTGCAAATCTGCCACAATCGTTTCGCCGGAAATCCCAAACGCCTTTTCGAGCACTGGGCTCTCGGCCGGAAGTAAGCCATCGATATAGAAGCTATCCAAGTACGGAAGAACTTCCGTTGCCTCCGTTTGCCCATAGCTTATTTTCGATTCGCTCTCGGAATCGGATTTCTCTATACGAAGCATTCCTATTCTTTGAATCGATGAAACGAGGTCATCGAGATCCTTGGGGCTAATTAGTTTCTCCCCGCTTCCGAGTTTGTGGCATCCGAGAAAGGGAATCAAAAAATGTAGGGCATCTTGATAGGCCATCCATTTATTGTCTAAGGTCTGATAGTCGGAGAAAAAATCGGTCTTCAGCAAGAAACTGGAAACCGAAATTTTGGAGAGAAGATCCAACGGAGAGTATTGGCCAACCGCTTGGGCCAACTGCTGCAGAATATCATCGTCGTTCATTCCCTGAGAAACGTAATCGAGAATTGGAATTTTATTCATAAAGAAAGAATACCATCAAGACTCGGAAAAGTGCGGAACAAGCAACAATAAAGAATCGCCGAAACATACCAATTCCCCACGGCTGGGCGGAACTCGAAGATTCGAACCCATCTCCAAACCTCAAAACAGATGGCTCGCATGTTCTGAAACGCCGATGAAAGCGATGTAAACGGGCAAAATGACCGGATTCCTTCGATGGCGTCTTCTTGCACCATTTTTGCACCTGTTACGGCTGGGTACCCAGTATTTTTTCATGGTTTTTGAGGCGTTTTAATGCGCTAAAACATTAGACAGCATCGAATGTTTTTGAATACCAAAAAATTCTTATTTTTTCCCACCGTTCCGACCAGTGAAAACGAAAAGCAGCGCTAATACGTGGCTTTTCTTGTTAATTGTAAGTTTTGTGGCCCCCTATCGAGCCCCTATTTTCCAATGGTTATGGCTGGGTACCCGTATAGAAAGCAGGACTTATATTGACGAAGGAAAATCAGCGAGCCAAAGCACGCCGGGCATAAGTAATCACGGAATCCGGTTCTTTTGTCTCCATAAACACGTAGTCCTCCTTAGCCCGTTCTTCCAGTTCTTTCTTCGAATGGAAAAGATAGATTGAATCAGACAGGGTATTGTCCGCGAAAAGATAGAGACTCGTCGCCATCATCAAAAAGGAATTCGATGATGTTTTCAAAGGCAAAATGCATCCCCCGTGAAGGAGCAACATCATCGGAAACCGTCACGAAAATCGCTCGAATCTTTTTCCCGACAGTCTCCTCGAAAGAGCAATTGGGATCCTTCTCGCCCTCCTCCACGGAAAAAGAATGAAGGTCCGTGATAACGTCGCCGTCGTCAGGAACGTCTTTTCCCATTCCGCGGATGGTAAACAACCGCCCGTCGGACAAAGTCAGTTGCAGATCATAAGCGGAGCTTTCTCCCGAAAACATAAACATCGACTCTAGCGTCTCGCCAATAGCAGAAGAAAGGAGCGGTTTCTCTTTTGGTGGAATAGATAAGATATAGTTTTTCATTTATTCTTTCTTTTCCTTGAATGTTTTTTAAATGGAAACCGAACTAAAAAATGCTCTTCAACATTTTTCAGTCTTTCAAACATCCGATCGGAATGATTTTGACTCCTTTTTCTTCGTAGGCCAATTTCCCACCGGTGATGACCAAAAGCAGATCCGGCTCCCGGATTGGCAGACCTTTCTTTTCGGCATTGGCTTTTTGAATCAGCTCTTTCAACGCGAGCAGATTGTTGACTCCGTCTTCGATTTCCTTGGAACCCAATTTGATTTCCGTTAATGCATAGCGGCCGTCCTCAAGATGAAGCACCCCGTCCACTTCCAGATTGAAGCGGTCGTGATAATGCGCGAATGAACCGCCCAACGCGGAAGAATAAACCAGGAGGTCCCGATAGACGAGCGCTTCGAAGATGTGGCCGAAGAGATCGAAATCGTGCAGGAAATAGTCCGGTGAAAGGCCCAAGGCGGCAATGGCAATAGAAGGGTCGACGAACAAATGCTTCTTCGGAGCACGGAGGGATTTCTCGCTCCGGATCTGCGGACACCAAGCATCGACGTCCTTGATGACGAAAAGCTCCTTTAGCTTCTCAACGTAGTCATCGAAAGTTGGCTCGGAAAGGGGATAGTAGCTCGCGGCGTCTTGGTAAAGGATGCTTCTCTTGCAGAGAGTGCCGATGTTGCGGGCGTAGGATTTCAGAATCGCCTTGGCGATCTCGGGGTTCCGTTCGACGCCATCGATCGCGGAGATATCTTTGCTGTAGATCTGTTCGTAAGCATCCTTGGCGATCAGGAGTTTGGCCAAGGGGTTTGCAATCGTAAGCGTTTTGGGCCAGCCACCCCGGGAAGTGGCGTAGAAAAGGCTTTGAACCGTGAGGGGGCTTTCTTTGCCCGCCACGCTCTCCGCCCCGTCAAAAAGTTTTCTCAGGGAAACCGTCCCACTACTTTCTCCGGTCTCGTAAAGTGACATCGGCTGCATCTCCACCGTCGAGATACGCTGAGTCCCCGTGTGGGGCGTGACGACCTTTTTCGAGGTCGACCCCGTTAGGAAATAAACCCCGTGCTCGTCCTCGTGGTCATCGCAGGATTGGCGGACGGCACCCCAAATCTTCGGCGCATCCTGCCATTCATCGAAAAGAATGGGCTTTGGGAAGGCAAAGAAAGCAGAAGGCTCGCTGGCGGCCAATTTGAGGTAGGAATCCCGATGATCCTCATCCTCGAAGGCGATAACGGAACGGCATCTCTCTTTGGCCGTCCTCGTTTTTCCACATCCTTTGGGCCCGACGATCTGGATGGCGCCAAAAGCCTGCGTTCTTAAATCCAAATCTTGGTCGATAATCCGCTTTTTGTAATCCATGCCTTTTTCCTCAGGAATATTCTAGCTTTTCTTAATTCCTATTTCAACAACGGTTTTAGTTTTTCTTCGCATTTTGTTTTAGTATTTCTTCGCTTATTGCTTTAGTATTTCTTCGCTTATTGTTTTAGTATTTCTTCGCCTATAGCTTTGAGTTTTCTCCGTTTTCCGGTTTCATCGCAGAGAGATCAAACGACGAATTAAATCGCATATTAAAACCTGGCGGGTCCTGTCCACTCTGGGAAGTCTCACAGGGAGAAGCCGTTCTTTCATTGACGACATCGGAAAAGCGAAAACCGAGCCCCTATTTGGCCCCCGTTGCGGATGGGTACCCGTCTTTTTTCCTCGATTTTTGAAGCGTTTTGAAGCACTAAAACATTAGACAGCATCGAATGTTTTTTGATTCCAAAAAATTCTTATTTTTTCCCACCGTTCCGACCATTAAAAACTGAAAGCCGCGATGATTCACGGCTTTTCTTTTGAATTGTAATAAGCAAAAAAGCCGTTCAACAGCCACCTTACAACATCCGAGGCGCATTTTTGAAGAATCATTTTCCGTTTTGATAGCGAAAATGAATCGATTGTTCCTTGGATATTCGAAGTATCGAAATGCGTTCTTAACAATCGGCCACCAGCCACTTCTCCTTTTCAGCCTTTGTAGTCGTAGATGATCTTGGTCGGAAAAGTGTGGTAGTTGATCTCGAAGAGGGCGCCCGGCTTGTAATAGGGATCGGAGGCCCTGATCGTCTTCACGATGCGGTAGACGCCGATCTCGAATTCCTCGAACTTCGGGTCGTCGGGCTCGAGGTCGTTGTCGCCCTGGTACCAGGTGTCGGCCTCGAAGACGAGGACGTTCCCGTTGGCGAACTCGCCATAGATGTGCCCGTTTGGGCTCTTGTCGAAATAATCCCGGAGTTCGGGCATACCGATTTGCTCTTTGAATGGCTTCATCATTTTTTCGTTCCTCCTTTTCTAGGATCGCTTGGATAAACGTGGCAGCCCGTTTTCGAATAGACTATCATCACCCAATCCGAAGGAAACGGGCCATCTTTCGGATGAACAAAAAATCCAACAATTCGGCCGATGCGAACCCGCTCTTTAGAACCATCGGGGGAAGCGTTCACCCCTTTACCAGAATAATCATCGACGATTTTCTGAGCATCCGCAAGGGTGCCAAAAAGAAAGTTCCTCCCACTACCATCGTGATAAAGCGCGAAGAATCAGATGAGCCAGTACGACATTTTGATGTGTCGACATACTTTTGTCGAATAGGAACTCTTTTCCCGCGAACGCAAAGTTCTATTTACGGTTTCATAAATAGAAGTTTAAAGGACTTCGCTTCATAAAAAATTAGGCTATCGGGTACTTCCGGGCCAATAGATCGTATGTTTTCTGGTCAATGACGCCCTCCGCGAGGAAGCGCTCCGCCATCAGAAGCATCGTGTCCGCCGCGTCGTGGAAGAGCGGGTCGTTCGCCTCGTCGTAGCCCTCGAGCTCCTTGATGGAATTCCGCAGCATCGCCGGCAAAGAGCCCACGTCGAGCTCCACCGCGGCGTCTTCGGAAACCCCGACCTTTTCAGGATTCCGGTGAAAGACGCGATCAGAGGCGGCCTCTCCGATCCGAGAAACCTCGCCATGATGAGCATCTTCAATCTCGTGAACGTCGGCGAAAAGCAAGGCGGAGGCATCCCTCTGATGTTTGAGACCGCCAAAGGGGAAGGCTTCCCGGAACCGATGGTAGAAACGCGCTCGGATTTGGGGAGAACCACCATTACTTTGTTTGTTTCTAAGCCATCCACTACCCAGAACACTACCCAGAACACTACCCAGAAAAATACAAGCAACATGGAAAAAGCCTTTTTACTTCTAAAAGAAAACCCCACGATGACCAGAGCCGAGATGGCAAGCAGACTAGGAATCACGCCCGACGGGGCCAATTTCATCATCGATTCTCTCAAAGCTAAAGGAAGGATAAAGAGGTAGGGATCCGACCGAAAAGGGCAATGGATTGCCAAATAGATTTGAAAGAGAGCCGACGCTCAGCCCTTCGCCCAGACTCATTTTGAACTAGTAAGTCCGACTTACAGGGTGCCCTTTTTTCGTACTCACCATCGGCATAAATGTTCTTGATGTGAGCGGTGATGTTCTGAGGCGATATTCAATAAAGATCTGGCAAAACGGCTGATTGTCTGAGTTCTTTCGATGGCGTATGCTTGCACTGTTTTTTCCCTCTCGACAAGAAAGGCCATGCTTTATAATGGATTTAGCCGGATAAATAGTCCCAGCGATGGGCCTTGCACACTCGGCTTTTTATTTTGCAAAAGAAAAAAGCGGGTGATTCCCGCTTAAGGATGGCAACCCCATGGACGGCTTTTGAGGGGCGTTCGCCCACTCCTGGAATTGGATCCAGGATGTCATTTCCGGCGCGCTTTCGCGGCCGATTGCCTCTTTGACCTATGGCGGCGACTACTAGGAGGCAGATTGCCGAACCCTCCACGCGCTGCAAGCTTTAAGGCTGTACCCGTTCCCCTTCCGGGGCGATGCCGATCCGCTCAAGCATCTTGGCGTTGGCCATTAACCCCAATGGTTGATCGGGGAGGCTGCCCTTACGGCGGCTGGCGGAGAATAGAATCCCACCCTTGGGGCCAGATTTCAAGGAAAAGCCTTTACCCTTGGGCCGAGGGGGTCTACCATTCCCTCATCGATGACGACCCGAGATCGGGGTTAGGCCGTAATTGGCCCTGCAGAGAGCTCCAGCTGTTAACGGCTGGTTCGCCAGGTCCTCCTTCATGAAGCTGAGGCCTGGCCTTTTTTATGGCCTAGAAATAAAAACGCAACCGTTTTTTGGACGATTGCAAGCCTTGGTGGCGCCCCGCTGAAGGAAGCGGGTTCAGCACGGATACAATTCCGCCGATGGCATTACTATAAACTCCGAAACCCCTTCCGGCAAGGAAAGCCCCGCCTTATAATGAATTCGGCCGGATAATGAATCCCAGCGATGGGTCTTGCACACCCGGTCTTTTTTATGGCCTAGAAATAAAAAACGCAACCGTTGGTTGAACGATTGCCAGCCATCCGCCCCCCGGCTAGAGAGGAAGCGGGTGTTGAACGGAGAGAAATCCGTTGGCGGGATTACTATAAGCCCCGAAGCCCCATCTGGCAAGGAGACAAAGAAAAGGAGGCCGAAGCCTCCGATTCGTTTCAGGTTGGATCCCCTTCCCGTCCAAGGAATGGGACCCGAGGCGCTATCTAAGGGACGGGCAGCGGCCACCGTCATCTTCCGCATAATCAGGTGCAGAATCGGGTGGATAGGACGATTATGGCATCGTCTTTTCCTTTCGGCAAGGAAGGCCACGCCCCATAATGAATCCAAATCGGATAATTAGTCCCAGCGATGGGTCTTGCAAACCCGGTCATTTTTGTGCCCCATAAAAAGAAAAACGCAACCGTTGGTTGGACGATTGCCAGCCATCCGCCCCCCGGCTAGAGAGGAATCGGGGGGATAGAAATGTCATGACATCGGCTGTTCTTTGCTGTAAGAATCAAACGTTAACAAGACCACGTGAATTTGATTGATTTCAAGGTAAAAATCGCAGCGTACGAGGAAGTCTTGCTGTTGCTCACAGAAAGCTTGACCGTCAATACTACGGATTTAACTTTGCCATTCAGCTCTATCCCTGCTGCGCTAGGAACATAGGTAAAACTGGTTTGATCCGTCGAAAAATACGTGACCGGCGTGTTCCCTTCATCATCGGTCTCGACATTAGTCCCACTGCCGGATGGGCTTGTAAACGCCTTCACACAGCAATAGTTGTAGAGTGTTTCATAACTGGGGTTGCCCGTAATCGCATAGGAAACATCCACCTGGGTGACATTGTTTAAGCTCACGACAAGCGTCCACAAGATGGTGGACGCATCCGATGAAGCACTGGACTTAACGCTGGCGAGGCTCACAAAATTATCGGTACCGCTCGTGCCATAAGTCGCAGTCCCCGTAGGCCATTGCTCATAAGAGTAGTCAACCGAGCTCCCGGCGCTTAAGCTTCCGGAAGATAAGATCGTAGCCGGATTGCCTTTAAAATTCCCGCCGGCCCCGAAAACGATGCTTTTTGTGGCCGTATCGGCCGCCTGAGGGGATAAAAGCCGATTCGAATAACCCGCGGCCGATACCGCGATTAATCCAGCCAAACTAGCGAGGCTGCACGCCAACATAAATTTGAAATTTCTTTCCATCTTTTGTCCTTCCAATGGGAGAAATTATCCCATCAAAAAATGAAATGGTAAGACCTCGTTTTTCCGCTTTTGTTCTTCGATGGCAAAAAGACCACTTTTCGGCTATTTCCATGGGTTTTCTATCAAAAGCACTCCCAAAAAGGGCAAAAGAATTGATAGGGATTCCCGTATCTTTCCACTCGCAACTAGGCCGGGGGATATATTTTTGGGCAATCCGAGTCACCCCCACGTTATCTCCGCTGATAAGGACGTCAACTTTTTCATGGTTTTCAGTCGATGAAACGCGCGATGGCTTTCGACGGGGTTAAGCCTCAATCTTTGTAGCCGCCACCAGGCATCACTATCCGAAAAATCTCTCTTCCACAAAGCAACTCTTTTTCCCAAATTCTCGAAGCGATGGCCGGAGTTTGATGGCGTCAAGACTTCGAAATAAGGTTTAAACAATTGGGCATTTCCTGTTGAAATTATCAGCAAAATCAGAATTAAGCCCGCGAATCATTGAGTTTACTTTCCATTAAAAGATAGCGATGAACCCTTATTTCGGTAAAGAATTATCCCTTTTCTTTGGCCGAAGGGGCGCGCAAGATAATTCCAAGGAAAAAACGCTATGAAATGTTCAAAGACCTTACTGCTCGTCTCCGCCGCCGTCCTCGGCGTCTCCATCGTGGCTGTGGCAGGTTATCAGCCCTTCTCGCTGGCTCAAGCCGCCGCTGGGACATTGACCCCAGCCTCGTCCATATATCATCCTAGTTTTACCAGCGCCTACCGGATCAGCAAGCCGAGTTCTAAAACAGGTTTTACCGATGCGGCCATTGCGAACACTCGGGCGATCATTGCTTATAATCAAACCAACCCCCTTCCCACCTTTCAAATTTGGAATGGAAATGAGCCCCACACCATTCAAGCCACCGCCGTCACCTTCGAAGGTTGGACCGTCATCTACGGTTCCAACAATTTGAACCACGATTTCCGGATCCAGATGATCACCACCACCGAACCGGAATACACTCCTTTTGGTTTCTTCATGGGAATCCATGGGGTCCGCAAAATCGTTTTTCAAACCATCGGCATGTCCTATTGGAATGGGAACCAGGGCCAACTCACCATGGCCATATGTGTCGCTTCGTTAGACGGCACTGCAGTTTACAACATGGAAGATAATGCCAAAGGCGCCCAAATCGAAATATCGACTGAAGGCAATTATTCCACCTATACCATGACGCTGCCTGATGATGCGGCGACCTCTTTTACCCCACGTTGGCTCTATATCGCTGGATCCTTCCTTTCCCATAATCTTGGGAAGGATGCCGGCACAACTGGCCAAGATTTAAACACCTACTATTGCGATCTCGTCGACTTTACCGCTTATTTCGACGCCACCTGCTAAGGGTCATCGTCAGGGATATCCTTAATCCCGTTTTTTTGTTAGGGTTCATTTTCAATTCTTTGGGGTCGAAATTGGTAGTCAATTCGCCCGTGAAGGTGCTCTTGAGATGAATTGTTCCCGTCCCCAGTATCGAAGCTAAAGCGTAGATGGCGGCATCCGCATCCCCCTAGCAAGATTATAAGGATTGGGTATAAGTATATGTTGCATTTGCAACATGGAACTCCTAAACACCGATTTGACCTTGCTGGAACAGAATCCTTTATTCCAAGGACTAAGTCCAGCCGATATCCGTAAATCACTTTATTGTTTACGGGCCCATAGCGAAGCTTATCCGGCCAAGACCTTTCTTTTTGAAGAAGGCGATCCGGCATTAGCGATGGCAGTGATTCTGCAGGGCCAAGTCGATCTTCTCCGTTACGATAGTCAAGGCAATATCACCATCCTAGAAAGTTTCCAAGCCGGAGAATCCTTTGGCGAAGCCTATGCCGTCCTTCCCGCTGGCCATTATGGCGTTAACGCAGAAAGCAGGACCCCCGTGCGCGTGCTTTGGCTCCAAGTTGGCCCCTTATTTGAGGAAATCTCCTGCCCCTTTAGCTCGCGCCTACTCCAAAACTTAGTGGCCGATATCGCCCAAAAAGATCTCTTGCTTAAGGGCAAAGTTATGGTCTTAAGCCAAAAGGGCCTCGAAAATAAAGCGCTCTCTTTCTTAGAAGAATATGCCCCTAAAGAAGGCGGAAGTTTTGCGATTCCCTTTTCCCGAGAAGCCATGGCGGCTTATCTATCGTGTGAGCGAAGCACCTTGTCCCGCCCGCTCTCAAAGATGGCTAAGGAAGGCAAAATTTGTTACCAAGGCAATCGTTTCTCCATCAAAAGAAAAGCCCTGTAAAGGCTTTAGCAAAATTTACTCTCACTCTTTAGTCGAGGGGTCTTTCTTTTTGAATTTGGATTTAATGCCCGTAACAATACCCTTCAAATGTTCTTTGATCTGGCCTTTTTTCTCCGCGGAATGATCGTCTTTTTTCTCGTTGACCCGGGCATTTCGCTCCTGGGTGAGCGTTTCGACTTCCGCTTCTTTCGGGGTGAGGGGTTCTTCTAGGGGCGCGGTGCCATTCAGTTTGTCGGAGAGTTTCTGGAGCGGCGAATCGACGAGGTCAAGCAAACCGCCTTTAGGATCGCGGAGCAACGAGAAGGCTTCTAGGTCTTTATTGATGGCGATGAGGAGCAGTTCCGAATAGCGTTCATAGAAAATCCGGAAGACTTCGAGTAAGACTTCCGCGCCAAAGAAAGCCAACGTGACGCCAGAAAGCACGATATCGAGATCGCTAGCCTGACCTAAGGCAAACTGAACGAGGACAACCACCACCGTCGCGGCGTTAGCTAAATACTTAGCAATGCGAATACCTCGCTTCGTCCTTTTAATGGCTAGGCGGCTCTTTTGTTTAAAGGTGAACAAATAGAAAACAAAGCCGAACAAGGATAGCCCCGCCAGGACGGAATAGATAATGAGAAAGGGCAATTTCGTCCAGTTCACGTAGATCTTGAAGCCATAGAGGCCCAAGAAGACGACTTGAACGATGATGGCGACGACAAAAAGCAGGCGCCTAAGATCCTGCAAGCTCTTTTCCACCACCGCGCTCGTCCGTCCAAATAAAGTCATAATTTTCTTAACATCTATAGACTAAGCCAAGGGCTTTGCCCATTTCAAGAAAGGATTGATTCCTCGGTTTTTTCCGTTTGGCCTTCTTCCTCCTTCCGCCCAAACAAATTCAGGTATAATGAGGAACTGGAAAGGAGGAAATCATCATGGGAAATGCTTCGAAAGTGATGTACAAAATCGCGAACGTCTTTAACTGGATCATTGCGATTTTTGCCGTTCTCGACATTGTTTTCTCTATTCTTTATGGCGCCGGGGTCATGAAAGCGGATGCCAATACGTCCACCAACCTTGGCTGGAGCACGTTATGGTATGGCATTTGGTTATTAATCTTCGCCATCGTCTTAATCGTTCTCACCCGTCTCGCTTATAAAAAGGGGACGAGCAAAGGCTGGGATATTTTGTTCCTCGTCTTCGGGATCTTAGAGTGCAATATCTTCTACGTTCTCGGCGGAATCTTCGGTTTAGTCGCGCGAGACTAGTTCGTTACTTTGACATGAAGGAGGATGGGCAACCATCCTCTTTTTTAATGGAAGCAGAAATTAGGGTAACGCGCGGTGCTCTATCCAAAATTGCCGTGGCATTGTCTTCGCCAATAAAAGGGTCTATTGTTGTTAGGAAAGGGGTTTCCTAACATGAAAAAAGCACTTTTTTCTGTCGGATTATGGTTTGACGTCATTTTGCTGGCTTCCTGTGGAAGCGTTGCCCTTTCCTCATCGTTAACTTCCTCTTCCAGTTCATTCATCACTGAGAGTTCAAGTTCGAATTCGAATAGTTCTCAGGGAACGGCCTCGCTAACAAGTTCGACTTCATCGACGACGGCCATCTCATCCTCCACCTCTTCTTCTAGCTCAACCCAGTCGAGTACATCGAGCAGTTCTTCTTCCTCGACTTCAAGTTCATCCCGTTCTTCGTCCTCGAGCTCGAGTTCATCCCATTCTTCATCCGCGAGTTCATCGAGCAGTTCTTCCTCTTCGAGCTCGTCCTCCAGTTCATCTTCGTCTCAAACTTCCGGCGATGGCTATTACCGTCTTGCCGGCAATGGCTTAAGCGACCACTTCAATCTCGCCTCTTTTCAAAAGAGCAAAGGCTATAGCACTTTGCCCAGCTTAGGCCAGCATTCTCTTTTGGTTTTGCCCATCGAATTATCCGGTTATCCCTTCGCCACTTCTACTCTCCAAGATCTCGTCACGGTCTTTAATGGGGCCGGCAGCAGCGCGACCGGTTACTACGAATCGGTGTCTTCCTTTTATGCCAAAAGCTCCTACGGGGCCCTTAATCTCAGTTATACGGTCGCCCCGAAATACGTGAGTTCCTATACCCCAAGCACCCTCTATGCGCTCAATAGCGACCCCACCGATGGCTCGACATCGATGCTGCGTTCCGCCCTCAGTTACTACAAGTCCACTAGCGGCGACGATTGCCGCCGTTTCGACAGTGATTCCGATGGCCTCATCGATGCGGTGATCCTCATCTATAGCTGCCCGGATAATTCCCGAGATTCCACGATAAAATCCCTCGATAAGGCTGATCTTTATTGGGCTTATTGCTCTTGGGATTTCGCCAAAAAGAATGAGGCGTCCGTGGCTTCGCCGATCGGAAACGCCTACATGTGGGCTTCTTATGACTTTATGTACATCGGGGCGACTTCGCCTCATGTCGATGCCCATACCTACATCCACGAAAGCGGACACTTGATGGGACTGCCGGATTATTATTGCTATGACACCGCCAGCAATCCGACGACCGGGAAGCGCAGCCATCCTAGCCCCTTAGGCGGCGTGGCCATGATGGATGAGAACGTCTCCGATCATGATATCGCCACGAAATTCGCCCTCGGTTGGCTTCATCCTTATGTGGTTAACGGAGCCTGCGATTTGACGCTCCGTCCGAGTCAAACCAGCGGGGATTGCCTATTGTTTCCCGCTAAAGGAAGCACCTGGAACGGCAGCGCCTTCACCGAATATTTGCTGCTCGAACTTTATACGCCCACCGGTTTAAACGAACTCGACGCCACCACCGCTTATTCTTACCATCCTCAAGGTTACACTCTTCCTGGCGTCCGGCTTTTGCATGTTGATGCCCGGATCGTCGATTGGTCAAGCGGGGCCTATGAAGAAGATCCTCAAGGCAGTTTTATTAGCGGCCATTTCTATGGCGTGGGGGCCAACAACACCCCGAGTCGCCGTCATGGCGAAGCCAGTACCGGCAATTATGACGCCATCAAACTTCTCCAAGCGGATGGCAGCAATTCCCTCAGCTATGGTAGCGGAAAAGGCAAGAACACCAATCTGTTTGCCACCGGCTCCTCGTTTGCCCTAAAAACCTTCGCCCAAGATTTTCCTAAAGGCGCTTATTTCAATGGCGGAGAATCGCTGAACTATCAAATTAATTTTCAGAATGTCGATAGCACTTCAGTTCATATTTCCGTGAGCGCTCTTTGAGCAAAAAAGCCAAGATCAAAAAGCCTTTATCCTCCCTTAAAGGAGGATTTTCTTTTTAGGGGGACCTACTCCCCTCTTCACCCTGCCTCTATTTTCGTTGCAATTTTAGGGAGCGGCTTACGTCACGTTCTTAACACTTGGGCTTTACAAGCCTAACGAAGGCACCTATCATAATGCAGTACTTCGTTGATTCCGCGGCGCTTTGCCGGTTTCATCAAGGCAGGTCCACTTCCAAATCGCTCTTAGGGAGGATTGAGGAGGACCACCATGATCGAACTGGAAAGGCTGGCAAAATTTATACCCGAAAAGAAGAAGAACCCGTCACTGCCCTCAGCGACATTTCTTTGTCCTTGCCTTCCGCGGGTTTGATTTTTATCCTCGGTAAATCCGGATCGGGTAAAACGACTTTGCTCAATCTTCTCGGAGGCCTCGATAGCCTCAGTTCAGGCGAAATGCTTTTTGAAGGGAAATCCCTCCGAGGATTTAAACCCGCCGACTACGATGTCTACCGCTCCAGCAAAGTGGGCTTTGTCTTTCAGGATTACTCTTTGTTACCGCAGCTCGATGTCGCCGCCAACATCGGCATCTCGCTCGAGCTCGCCGGCCTCGATGCCGATCCTAAGCGCATCGAAAAAGCTTTGGCTTCCGTTGATCTTCAGCATTGCACCCACGCTTGGGGCAACGAACTCTCCGGCGGACAAAAGCAGCGGGTTGCCATCGCTCGGGCTCTCGTCAAGGACCCCGAAGTCATCTTGGCGGACGAGCCGACCGGTGCCCTCGATCAAGAAAACGGCACCGCGGTATTTCAGCTCTTAAAACGCTTAAGCGCCGACCGCTTGGTTGTCATTGTCTCCCACGACGAAGAAGCCGCCAAAACCTATGCCGACCGCATCATTACGTTACGGGATGGCAAAGTCGTTAATGGCCAAGAACTCCACCCCTCCCCGTTATTTCGTCAAAGCCCGTTCCGACCCCCCGCGGCGATCAGGGCATCATTCCCTTAAAACGCAAATGGAAAATCACTTGGGCCGCCATAAAAAACAAGCCTTTGCGGCTCATCACCACCCTGATTCTATCCATCGCCTCATTGGGGTGCTTTGGCCTAGCCTCCTGCACCGTCACCTATAATCCGAGGCAAACCTTCATCGACGAATATCAAAGTCTAGGAACGACCGGATTGCAAGTGATCTTCCAACAAGAAAAAAAGAATGAAACGATCCCGTATTCGTTGGACGGGGTCGACGCGTTAGCGAAACAAACCGGTTTGCCTTTCCAGCCGATCTTCCCTCTCGGAGATATGATGACGGCAATGAGCGGGGCTTCTCCGGTGGAACGTTGGTCATTCACCAACTGGAGCAAGAGCATCGCTTTGTATTCCTCCAGCACAACCTATTCTTTTGGTCTAGCCGATCCCAGTCGGATGTTCGCTTATGGTTATCGGCAGCAGCTTCTCGCGGGAAGTTTTCCCGGTGACGGTTCTACTATTCTCGCATCTTCCGCCTTATATGAAACCGCCAAACGAACCGGCTATTCTTGGAGTACATGCGCTGATCTAAGTGCCGCTTCTCCCATGGTTATTACCCACAGCATCCCCGCGGATCAAATCACTTCTCCGGAAGCATTTTTAGCCGCGAATCCCTGTTATTCCGTCGATGTGCCTTCTACCCAAGGATTCATCAATCTCGTGTTCCCGATCTCCGGGATTGCTCAAATGACTTCTAGCGTCGAGCCCTTTGCCTTGCTCGACTCTTATCCCGCGTCCACCGAACTCGGTCAGGACGATCCCGGATATGAATCTTTTCATCCGGTGAAGGAGGCTTATGATCATTGGGAAAGATGCCCAAGTTTTCATGCTTTCTTTGGCACCGAAGATTTCTTTAAAGCTTTATTAGCCCCGACAGGGAGTTCTCTCCAAAGCGATGTCGCCTTTTGCTCTGAGCCGATCGTATTCCATGACTTAAGCGCAGAGAGGATCTCTCATCTTTACGATGTCTATAGGGATTTAGGCATACTCGAGCGCTCCAAAAATCACAAGACCAGTCGTTACTACGTTTCGGAATTTACCCCCACCTTAGCGACCCGAAACGCGGAATGGGATTTTTCCTTCGGCGACTATTTTCTCTACACCTACCGCTATATCTTTTTGACGCTGGCCTTGGTGCTCGGCGCCTTCGCCGCATTGATGCTCGCTAGTTTCATCGGGGCTTCGATCGCCTATCAAAAACGTCAGATCGGCCTCTACCGAGCGTTAGGGAGCAAAGCTTCTTCCCTCTACATGACGTATCAGCTGGAAGCTTGGATCATCAATGGCTTGGCCTTAACGGGTTCCATTATCCTCACCGCTTGCCTCGCCTATTTTCTTTCCGCTCAAATCTCGAGCCAATTGTCGATCCGTTTCCCCTTATTTCAATTCACCTTCTCGGCCTTTTCGTTATTGGTTGCCTTCGCTTTGACGATTTCTTGCATCGCCTGTCTCGTCCCTTGCCTCATCCTCGTCAAAAAGAAGCCGATTGAGGTCATGAGGGACGAATAAAGAAAAAGGACGTTAGTTATCGGAACGGTTGAAGCCGTTCTTCATCTGGCAGCTGACGGTGTAGAGAATCGTATTTAAGGCCTTATCGGTTTCCTTTTGAGCCAGATCGGCGAAGGCTTGGTTAGCCTCGATGATCAAGGCTTGGGGATCCGAGCTCGCCCCGATCTTCGCCCCATAGTTTTCTAGCAAAGCGTGGCTCGCATTGCTCAGGGCATTTTGATAACGTTCAATCGCATTGACGCATAAGCCGAAGTGCGGATCGGCCAAAGCCCCCAGTAACCGGGAAGCCCAATAGAAATTGGCCGTATCGACACTCAAGGTCGTTTTCCCAAAATAGGCTGGAACGGATAGGGTATTTGGATAGAAAGGAACCAATCCATTAAAGACGTTGGAGCCAAAAGCGATCCATTCGATGGCTTGGATGGAGGAAGGCCGTTCCTTCGAAATTTCGGTGATCGATAAGAAGCTGGTCCGCGAAATGCCGATCGGCCGATACATCGCCTTGCCGTTTTTGGCATAGGGATCATAGGGCGTGCCTTGGAAATGCGAGGAGAGAATATACTTCACGTCTTCGATCGTGATTTTGCGCTCAGGCACTAACGCCCAAGGGATATCATCGCATTCGGGCGTATAGTCGGCGTTTTCCCCATCCCAAGCGATGGAGCGAGGATTGAAGTAACGGCCCATGAACCAAGCGCGCGGGGTGTTGTAGACGTGATCGGAATCCTCATGGGAACCGAAAGCCAAACGCGGATTGAATAAACCGTCCTGATTGAGATTGAGGTGGTTCTTTTCAACGAAGTCTTTGAGATCGGGGCTGCAAAGATTCTCTTGCTGGGCGCCATAGGCGTCCGCCCAATCGAAACGATCGAGCCCGAACTGGTTCGGCATGATGACATATTCGTCGTCTTTGACGCGCCGGGCGATCCAATGATGGCCGCCGATCGACTCGAGCCACCACACCTCATTCTCATCGGAGAAAGCGATGCCGTTAGGCTCATAGGTGCCATAGCGTTCTAATAAGGATCCTAAGCGAAGCACGCCTTCCTTAGCGCTATGGATATAGGGCAAAACCAGGACGACGAGTTCTTCTTCGCCAATGCCGCCCGCCTGTTCTTTCACGCCACGCGAGGCCGGGCTGTATTTTACGTAAGGATCCGCCCCCATAACCCGCGGGTTCGAGGTGATGGTCTCCGTGGCCGTCATGCTCACCTGTAAGCTATTGACGCCAGCAGCGGCCCAGATGCCTTCGCTTTTATCGACGTTAGGCATCGCGGTATAAGCAAGCGGATTATCCGGCAAATCGATTTCGACGTGCGAAATAACGCTCTTATAGTGCCGCGGTTGGTCTTTGGGGGCCACCACGACCAATTTCTTCGCGTGAAATTGCCCCGATGGCGAATCGTCATTGCGGGCGATGATCGTCGCCCCGTTATAAGACGCCTTTTTGCCGACGAGCAGAGTTGTGCATGCCATAAAGAATAAATCCTCGATTCGGAGTTTATTCTACCTTAGTCTCATTAAAAGGGAACGAAAGTGATATCGGAATCGGCTTATTTGGCTTTGGGGGCGGATTGGGCTTCGCTGACTTCGTCCGTCTTGGCCTGGAAGAGCAACGTGAGTTTATGGGACTCCGCCGCATCGTCGATCGAGTTCACGAAGACGACGCTGCCGGCTTCCCAAACGAGAACCCAGCCCAAGATATCGAGGATCTCGGCGTAAATGGAATTCTCCTTGATCGCGGCAAAGGTGATATGAATGCCTAGGAAGATAAATCCGATGAAGAGGAATAAGGCCGCGAGAATCCGTTCCTTTTGGAGTCTGATCCGGAGGTCGATATAGGCGTTCGCGTAATGGGCTTTAAAAATCGTCATGATCTTGGCCTTTTCTTCCGCGAGCATGCCTTCCGGGAAATGGAAAGAAACCGTTAAGTTCTTCCGGTGGTCGAAAAGATCGAGAACATCATCGACGAAATCGTAGATATCGGGATTGAGAATAGTCTTGGAAGAACAATCGCGGTAGATCGAAGTCTCCCGTAAATCGATGCGGAGAACGCAAGCGTCATCCGACTCGGAAAGAATCGCGGCCCCGAGGGTTGTCTTATAGGCATCTAGAACCGCCTCGGCCGCGGTTAAGGAATTAACTTTGGAGGTCTTATTCTTTTTTCGCATGGATGAAGAGTTCCCCCGGTTTTAAGCTATAGGCATCGGTCAGCAAGATATAGGACAAGGATGGGAAGACGACCGAGATATTGATGACAGCATTAATCAGCCAGGTTAAGTCCGGGGCATAATTTTTCCAAGTATAGAGGATGAATTGAACCAAGGTCAGCACTAAGGAAATGTTGAAGAAGAGAATGGCTTTGCGGGTGCAAGGCCGCCCATCGTCGAAAAGTTGGCCAGCGATGAAATAGATCGCGCCAAGAACTAAGACCACGTCGATCGCCAAGGCCAGCACGCGGGCGATGCCGCTCGTTATTGAGGTTTCAAAACTATTGACGATGCTGCCCAGATCGGTAATATCGCCCACGATGCTTGCGGCCGTGACCAAAACGAGGGCCAAAGCCAAGGCGAGAATCACGAGGTTCGGTTGCCGTAAACCGATGGCGACGATAATGATTAAGAAAGCAAACGTGCAGATACCATACTGAATCGTCAAGTCCAAATCTCCAGTCGCTTGGGCGGTTTCAAGGTAAACCAATAAGGAGAACAGCAAAGCGTAAAGGACAAAAGTCAGGATTGAGGCAATTAAGGCTAAGACCCTTTCAGCGGCTTTGTTTTTCATCCTATTTATTTTTGTGACCGCCTTAAAGTCATTCAATGCTTTTTCTTGCCGATGGGGCGGGAAAAAGCCAGAAGCAACCGTTTTTAGCGTTTCTTGATGGCGTGTTTGACTTCATCGGCGGCGAATTTTCCGCTCGTGACGGCCATCGGAAGTCCCCCGCTCGTGGTCAAAACTTGGCTAGCCAAGAATACATTCTTCAAGCCTTTGATCGTGTTTTTGGCGGTGAGGCTTTTGCCCCCGCTCCGCTCAAAATAAGCCATGTAGGAACCCCGGTACGCCCCGCAATAACGCGTGAAGGTGATCGGGCTATAAGAATCGATGAGTTTAAGATGGCCGGCAAGCAAAGGGTATTGTTTGAGGATCCGCTCCTGAACTAAGGTAGCGATCCGTTTCTTCTCGGCAGCGTAGACTTCCTTATTCGGATAGAGCTTTTCCCAATAGTCGTAGCAGTTTTCGTCTTGGAGAATGATCGAGCGGATCACTCGCTTATCTTTAGGGAAAAGCTCAGGATCATCCGCGTAGAGACGGACATCGAGGATGGTAAAGGTCTTGCCTCCCACGTTATAAGGGGCGCACCTAAAGCTCACCGAGCCCGGTTCTAAGCCATAGTCTTCGCTACCTTCTATCCCATAGGATACGGTGAAGCACGAGGCCAACAAATACCGGTCTTTTCGGTGGTCTTTCATCTGGCGTAGGGCTTTAGCGCGATAGGAGTCATCAAGCAATTGGCTAAAGGTGACTTCGGGGTCGCAGGCGGCGATCACGCCAACGCAGGGAATCGTCTCCTTAGCAAAAGCCACCGACGCGGCCTTCTTGCCCACCACATTAATTTTTAGGGCGGGTTCGGCCAGATGGATCTGACCGCCGAGCGAAAGGTAAGTGGCTTTCATCCGCTCGATCAAGCCTTTGGAACCGCCTAAAGGTAACGCCGCCATGCCCGAGGTATAAAAGGCGTAGGAGGTGACGAGGATTAAGGCTTTATAGTCGTCATTGAAGTAGCCGCGCATCAAAGCGGCAACCGCGGGATTCTTAAAGGAAGCGGCCAATTGGCCGATCGACATTTTGCCATAGGTCTTGAGGACCGGCAGCATCGCCCGCATGCCCTTACCGATTTTCATGTAACCGACAAAGGACATCTTGGCCAGCGACTTCTCGCAGGGAACGGCGACGCATTCGGAACGTTGGACGGCCTCGAAAAACGCATTGATGGGGCCGCTATCTTCCGGGGCGAAGGCCAATAATTCCTGGCGAGCCTTTTCGCGGTCGGTCCATAAGGTGAGGCACGTCTCCCCATAATGGAGCCGATAAAGATAAGGTTCGTGGATAAATCCCGTCGCATCATCGATGACGCCCGTCTCGCGCCAAACCTTGTAGATAGTATCGCTGGGGCGAACGCCCGTAAGCCAATGGATGCAGTTATCGACCACATAGCCTTGGCGCTTATACGTGATGCATTCGCCGCCCAAGACCGGGTTCTTTTCATAAATCTCGCTGCGATAGCCGTAACGCTGGCAATAGATGCCGGCGCTAAGCCCAGCAACGCCACCGCCTAAGATGAGGATTTTATTCATATGGGAGAATAATAAACGCTTTCGACGAAAATGGCGAAAAGAAAAGCCCCGCCGTAAAGCAGGGCTTAAGGTTCCGATGGAAATTCGGATTATAGACCGAACTTCTTGATGTCTTCCCAGCGGCCTTTGGCGTACTTCTCGCACTTGGTGAGGAGTTCCTCGGCGTGATCCGGGTTGACGACCGGTAACTGGCTGAAGCGCGTTTCGTGCATGACGAAGTCGCGGAGCTTGGTGAAGTCGGGTTCAGCGCAGTCGAGTTGGAGCGCGGGTTTGCCTTGTTCGAGCAAGCGCGGATCATAACGGAAGGTCGTGAAGTAGCCGCAAGCGACCGCATCCTTCTCTTCCTTGATCGAGTTGACGAGTCCGCCCTTGATGCCTTGGTTGACGCACGGGCAGTAGCAGATGACGAGCGAGGGGCCGTTGTAGGATTCGGCTTCCTTGAGGGCCTGAATGGCCTTCATCGGGTTGGCGCCTAGAGCGATCTGCGCGACATAGACGTGTTTATAGGACATGGCCATGAGGGCGAGGTTCTTCTTGGCTTCCTTCTTGCCCGAAGCGGTGAACTTATTGATGGAACCGGTCTGCGAGGACTTGCTGGCCTGGCCGCCGGTGTTGCTATAGACCTCGGTATCGAGGACGAGGACGTTAACATCGCCTTCGCTAGCCAAGACGTGATCGAGTCCGCCGTAGCCGATATCGTAGCTCCAGCCATCGCCGCCGATGATCCACACCGACTTGTCGATGAGATCGCGGTAGTAATTGCGAAGTTCCTTGATGGCGACGTTCTTCGATTTCTCGACGCCTTCCATGAGTTCGGGGACAACACCGCGGACATATTCGCGGTTCTTGATGTTGGCAAGATACTTGTCGATGAGCTCTTTGAGGGCGGGTTCGACGTCCTCGGCGGCCTTAGCGGCGTTAAGGATGCGGACGATGTTGAGCATCTTGTAATCGGTGGCGATGCGCATGCCATAGCCATACTCGGCGTTATCTTCGAATAAGCTGTTGGCCCAAGCGACGCCGTTGCCATCCTTATCGGAGACAAACGGAGTTAGCGGGGTCGAGCCGCAATAAATCGAGGAGCAGCCGGTGGCGTTAGCGACCAGCATGTCTTTGCCGAAGAGTTGGCTCACGAGGCGGTAGTACGGCGTTTCGCCGCAGCCGGCGCAGGAGCCCGAGATCTCCATGTAGGGCATTAAGAAGCCAACGCCCTTGACGGTATTGGTCGGGAACTTATCGCTCTTATAAGCGACGTGCTTATAAAGGTAATTGGCCCCTTCTTCTTGAACGAATTGCGATTTGGCTTCGACCATCTTGAGGGCGAAGTGATCATTGCCTTGGGCCTTAGCGGCTTTATTGGCCATACATTCGGAAGCGCATAGACCGCAGCCGACGCAGTTTTCCGGCGAGACTTGGATCCGGAACTTTAAGCCGGCAACCGCCGGTCCGCCGACGGCGTCTTTGGTGGCGTCGCGAACGATCTGCGGAGCGGCCTTGAGTTCGTCCGCGTTCAGCAAGAACGGACGGATGGTGGCATGCGGGCAGACGAAGGCGCACTGATTGCACTGGATGCAGTATTGCGGATTCCATTGCGGTACTTGATCGGCAATGGCCCGTTTCTCGGTGAAGGTGGCATTGTTTTCCATCGTGCCATCGAGCAGTTCGAACTTGGTGAATTCGCTGGTCGGGATATCATCGCCATCGAGCTCGCCAACGACATTGACATATTCGTCGTAGTAAGGATCGCCGACTTCGGCGTGCTTACGGCCACTCGGGAGTTTCGCCCAAGCGGGATCGACTTTAATCTCGCGTAAACCTTCGGCGCCGGCATCGATGGCTTTGTAGTTGAGTTCGACGACGTCCATACCTTTCTTCTGGTAGGACTTGAGGGCGAACTTCTTCATCCAAGCGACGGCTTCGCTATAGGCCATGATCGACTCATTGAGTTTGAAGAAGGAAGCCTGGAGGGTGGTGTTGGTGTGACGGCCCATCCCGATTTCGGCCGCGATCTTGTTGGCGTTGATGACGAAGAACTTGGCGTGCTTAGTGGCCAGCAAGTACTTCATGCGGTCCGGCATCGACTTGACGAGGGTGGCATCATCCATATCGGTGTTGAGCAAGAAAGTTCCGCCTTCCTTGAGGTTATTGGCCATATCGAAACGGAAGATGTAAGTATCGAGCGAGCACGAAACGAAGTCCGCGTTCTTGACGTAGTAAGTCGAATGGATCGGCTCTTTGCCGAAGCGGAGGTGGCTGCGGGTAACGCCGCCGGCCTTACGCGAATCGTACTGGAAGTAAGCCTGGGCATACTGGTGGGTCGCGTCGCCGATGATCTTAATCGAGGACTTGTTGGCCGAGACCGTGCCATCGCTGCCTAAGCCATAGAAGAGGCAGGAAGTGTAGTTGTGTTTGACGTTAAAGGCCTCATCGAGCGGGATGTTGAGGTGGGTGAGATCATCGTTGATGCCAACGGTGAAGCCATTCCACTGCTTCTTCGCATCGAGGAAGTCAAAGACGGATTTGATATCCTTGGGTTGGGTATCCTTGCTCGATAAGCCATAACGGCCACCGAGGATGACGTCGATCTTGCGACCGACTTTGGCTAAGGACGCCACGACATCTTCATAAAGCGGCTCGCCGGCGGCACCCATTTCCTTGGTGCGGTCGAGGACGGCGATCTTCTTGACCGAGGAGGGAATGGCTTTGGAGAGAAGTTCAGCCGAGAACGGACGATAGAGGTGAACGCTGACAACGCCAACCTTTTCGCCTTTTTCCGTTAAAGCATCGACGACTTCGCGGGCGCACTCGATCCCACTGCCCATGGCAATGATGACCTTGGTGGCGTCTTTCGCGCCGAAGTAGGTGAACGGAGCATACTCGCGGCCGGTGAGGCGGCTGGCTTCTTTGAAGTACTTCTCAGCGACTTCGATCACGTGATCGTAATGGAGGTTCTGAGCTTCGCGGGCCTGGAAGTAAATATCATCGTTTTCGGCGCCGCCACGAGTCACGGCGTGGCCGTGCGGGTTAAGGGCGCGTTTACGGAATTCTTCGACTTTGTCCATCGGTAAGAGTTTCTTCCACTCTTCCGGATCGACGAATTCGACGTTCTGAACCTCGTGGGAGGTACGGAAACCATCGAAGAAATGCATGACCGGGACTTGGCACTCAATCGCGACGAGGTGGGCGACCGGGGTCAAATCGGCAATCTCCTGAACGGAGTTGCTGCAGATCATGGTCACGCCGGTCTGACGGCAAGCATAGATATCGGCCTGATCGCCGAAGATCGATAAGCTGCGGGAGGCTAAGCTACGGGCCGAGACGTGCAGGACGGCGGGCAAAAGTTCGCCGCACCACTTGTAGAGGTTCGGAATCATCAAGAGCAAGCCTTGCGAAGCGGTATAGGTGGTTGCTAAAGCCCCACCCTGTAAGGCACCGTGAACGGCACCCGAAGCACCGGCCTCGGACTGCATCTCCACGACTTTCACCGGCGAGCCAAAGAAGTTTTTCTGACCTTTGGACGCCATGACGTCGACAAGTTCCGCCATCGGGGAGCTCGGAGTGATCGGATAAATAGCGGCTACTTCAGTGAAGTAGTAGCTTTCCATGGCCGCCGCGGTGTTGCCGTCGACGGATTGGAACGTCTTTTTGATTTCTGCCATGATTGTGTGAAATCTCCTTAACGTTTAAAAGTATAGCCTCTGATTACTACGTAATCAATTCGAGATAGGCCTGAAACCCTTTTCATAGGATAGAAAAAGCCCCCGCCGTGGGGCGAGGGCAAGCTATCGGTATATCGGTGAGAATTATTCGCCGATCAGCTCAAGCGAAGTAATGACGCAGTACTTGGTGGTTTTGATGGTCACCGAGGTACCAGCGGCAATGGTGAAGTCGAGGGTGCGAGCGGTCGTCGCATCGGCTGCGACAAGAGCCACCTCCGCGGCATCATTGACGGAGACGGAAGCGAGCTTAGTGGAGCCCCAAGCGGTAACGACCATTTTGACTTCGGCGACATTAGTGGAGGCGGTAAAGGCTAGGACGCCAGCGGTCGAGGAAGCGCCCAGCTTAAGACCGGTGATTTTCGGTCCTTGGGTGTTGTTGGCTTGGTAAGCGGCAGTCGCCGTTTCGACGGAGGTCACAACGTTCGTTCCAGCCGAGACATAAGTCGTATCTTTGAAGACGGCAAGCATCGCGGCAACATCCAGCGCGCCATAAGGCGAAGTCGACGGAGCGTTCGCCAACTTGCTGAGATCAAAAGTGACTAAGGATTTGGTGGCAACCGCGGCTTTGACGGTGACGCTAAATTCACCGCTCTTGGTCGGATCAGCGACCGAGGCGGCCGTGATCTTCACGCTGCCTGCGGCAACGCCAGTGACGACGCCCGTGGCATCGACGGTGGCAATCTTTTCATCGGCCGATTTCCAAGTGACTTCAGGGTTTGCGCCGGTCGGAGCAACCGCGGCGGCGAGTTGAACTTTCGAATTCACCGCAACCTCGGCAGTACCGGTAACGGTGACGCCAGTCGGAGCGACATACTTCGGAGTGGCCACGCTCACATAAATGGAAGCAAAACTCTTCGAGGAGTTATAACCGCCAAAGTAGAAATAAAGTTCATAAGAAACGCCAGTGTAGAAACTCATGGTCGCACTGCTTGGTTCGAGCTTGAGATCACTGCCTTCAACCTGGAAGAATGTGTAGGTGCCATCGGCCTGAGCAGTCGCCGTTAAGGTTAACGGAACCACATCTTTGGTCGCCGTCGGAGCTGTCGTTTCGTCTTTGGCTCCGCCGAGACTCTTCCAAGCTTCGACCATAGTCGCGGTCGGAATCGTCGGATCTTTAAGGCCCGGCTTTTCTTCGGTTAACTTGGTGATCGAATTGACGGCGGTCGCTTCCCAAATCGAAAAATAAGGAGCGACGGTAATGTTCGCAGAGACGTAATCGCCAAGAACGATGCCTTCCGGTAAGGCGGTGTAGACATAGATCGCGCCGGTCGTGTCATCGAGAACGTAGCCTTTGCTGGTCACGGCCGCGACGATGGCTTTGACATCATAATCGCCTTTCGCGGTGATGGCGGAAATGCCATTCTTTGCAACTTCCGAGGATTCGGAAGTGCCTTGGCTGGTGCCTTCAGAAGTTGTGCCTTCAGAAGTTGTGCCTTCCGAGGTTGTGCCTTCCGAGGTTGTACCGGCTGAGGTTGTGCTTTCAGTCGTCGTCTTCTCCGAAGTGCCTTGGCTCGAAGAAGGCTGATTGGATGAGGTGGCTTGAGACGAGCTCGAAGCCGCCGGGGTGCCGCCGCAGGCGCCCAAAGCCAAAACCGACGCGGCCAAGGTGAGTAGAACGAATTTTTTCTTCATGATTGCGTTAAAACGCTCCTTTGCGGTTCTATAGTATCGTTTTTAGGGCTTTTTCTCAACCCAAAATAAAGAAAAAGCGCTTTCTAGGCGCTCAATTGTAAAGAGAAAAGAATACAATTACTTCGATTTCTTGCGACGATGGGCCTTTTTGCGTTTATGGACTTCGGCGTCCACCAGTTTTTGAAGAATCTTCAAATCCTCATCGCTAAAGACAACGGTGGGGTCGACAAGACCGCCGACCGAGGTCATTTTTTTGATGACAAAATCGGGGATTGACGAATATTCGCTGAGTTCACGCTTGGTGACGACGACGCGTTTAGGTTTCTCCACCACCGCTTTCGGGGTGGCGGGAGCGATGTATTCTTCCATCGCAGGAAGGAAGTTGCGGATGTTGATTGAGGGGTCGAATTTGATCATCGGATCGAAATAAACCAAAAGATCCGATAAGACATCGGGATATAAGCCGACTAAGCGGGAGAGTTTATCGAGACTGATGACTTTTAAAGAGGAGCGTTTCACCGCGCCGACGATGCGTTTGATGTCGCTGATCTTGGGTTTATCCATCGGGTTTATTTGGCCGTTAAGGGGATGCCGTTGGTGAAGCTCACCCCTGAAGTATCAATGCCTTTGATGTAAACGCTGATACCCGCTAAGGGAACCGACATCGCCGACAGATCGTCTTGGACATCGATCGCGTATTCGGTGATGTTATAGGTGGTTAAGCCATCGCTGCCTTTGCTCACCACGGTCAAGCGTTTGGAATAATTGGTGAACGCCCATTTCCCTTTAAACTGGTCGAGGGTGAGATAGACGCTCGTTTCGGTGCGGGCCGAGGAGGTCTCCTCAAAGGTATGAAGATAATAACCGGCGGTCGTTCCCGCGATTGAGCGCGTGAGCGATAACGAGGTCATATTGGGATAGTCGCTCGCGGATTTGCCGATGTAGCCTTTTAGGCCATCATAAATGCCGCGCAGCGTCGCATAATCGTTATCGATGAGTTTCTGCGCCGAAGTCCGGCCGGGAGTCAAATCGGCGGCATCGGGGGTCAGCATGCCTTTGCTCGTGGCGCCATCGATGAGGAAATATTCGGTGAGGCTGCCGGTAATGCGGGTATAGCCGATCGTGGTTTCTTTGCCATCCGTCAGCGAATAGTCGCCATTGGTGAACATCTTGACTTCGTGGCCGACCGATTCGGTACCGCTTGAGGCGGAAGAAGCGAGCGAGGTGCTGCTGCTGTTGTTATTATTGGAACGGCCCGTCGCGGTTTTCAGGGCGGCGGAAGCGATTTGGAATTCGCTATCGGCGGCCACGGTTAAGAAATCATCCGTGGAAGTGACAACCTTGCCAAAAGCATCTGAGCAGCCACCGCAGAAAAGAACGGGAAGTCCAACTAAAGCTAAGAGAAGATTCCGATGTTTCATGATTCGCTGTTCCTATTATCGCCACCCGCGTTCTCGCGGTTGGTTCCGATACCGAAGATGATGGCGGCCGCGACGAAGACGAGGCAGCTGGCGATCGCTCCATAGCCGCAATGGCAATAGAGCGAGTCATAAGCAAAATAATGGCTGAGGTCGGTGGTCGCGACCGCATAATCGTTGCCGAAGCCGTTGACGACCATGAACCAAACCGGGCTGCAAAGAATACCCAATCCCGAAACGACATAGCCCAAGGTGACAACCTTCGAAGCCTTCTCGAGTTTTTTGGTGAAGGTCATGAGGAATGCCAAGATGGTGATGAGGGTCGCAAAGATCAAAATCATGAAGGAAATCCAGTTAAAATGGCTTTGGGCCGTCGTCAGAACCACAACGCCGCGGGTCGAACGAAGGTAGTAGCAGAAATAGCCCCCGCCAAATAAGACGCTCGCGCCGGGAATCAGTTCCGAGGGGAAACGATTCACCCGCTCAATCGGCAAGGTGGCGCTGCTATAGCTGGCGTAATTGATGGTGACGGTCGGAAGCAGAACGGCCAACAAGATCGCGACATAGCAAACCAGAATCGAAACGAGACGAAGGATGACGCCCGGACGTTTTAGCGTCGCGAGATTGAATGAAAAGAAGGGGACCTTCTCTTCAACGGTGCTAGCGTCATTAACAGCGGCGGTGAGTACTTGTTCCATAAGTTTTCCAAAAATAAGTATATCGTGTATGCGCTTTCAAATCAACGAGGCATAAGCGACTTTTTGCTTAAGCAAAGAAGGGGGACTTTTTCACCAAAAAACCGAGCCCTGTGAAGGAACTCGGTTTGCGCTGTCTTTTGGTGATCCGTGAGGGACTCGAACCCGCGACCCGCTGATTAAGAGTCAGCTGCTCTACCAACTGAGCTAACGGACCAGTTGCGCTTGATTATCCTAGTCCAGTTAAGCCTGGCTATCAAGAGGAAACTTTGTCGGGGGACTTCTTCGCGAAATGGCGGTGAATTTTCCAAACGAGTTCTTTAAAGAACTTGGCGATGGCTTTGCCCATGACCACGAAGATCGAGGGAATGGGGCCGACTTGAGCGCTCTTATTGGCGCGAATGCTCTCGACATCATAGCGGACATGGCGGCGGAGCAGCGCGAAGGTGATAGCCAAACTTAAGCCGATGAGAAGCAAAATGCCACCCGCGCCGACGCCAACTAAGAAGACATAGAAGTTGGAGGATTGAGGATTGAGAACGTCGTGGGAGGTTCCGGTCGCCGTATCCGTGATGGTCTTGAACGAGAGGAAGTAGAAAATGAGGCCGATGATGAGCAAGGTCGAGCCGATCACGATGAACGACATCCCCCGATCGATCAAATTGCGATAATAATTCGTCCGTTTATGAAGCGCCTGAACTAAGGGACGGACTTCCCCTTCTTTTAGGGCGGGTGAAATCGGTTCGCCGCAATCGGGGCAAACCGTCACGTCGTCTTTGACTTTTTTAGCGCATTGATGACAATAAATCATAGATACCTGAATTATAAGGGCTGAAAGCCCTTTCGTCTATAGGCTAATAGTTAAAATTAGGGTCGGTTTCCCCATGGACTTTTAAGCCGAGTTTGGCCGCGTAGTTGTTGGCGTCCACCAAATAGGCGTAATAGGAGAGGTCGCGGTAGTTCATTTGGGAAGTCGCGACGCCCGAGAAGGCGATTTTGCTGAAACCCGCTTCGACGATGTCGTGGTTGACCATGACATAGTCTTCGGGTTTAGGATCGCTCACGTTCGTATACCAAACAAAACCGAGCAAACGCCCATAAGTCTCAGTCAAATCCCCGCCTTTGACGGATTGAACCATCAGATGTTTGGCATTGCGCAAGATTCCATTGGTGAAATCGGCCGCGGCATAGCCCCAGGGCTGGGCCTGGATATAGTTGCCGTGTTGGGTCTCAGGGGTATCGATATTCTGGTAACGGAAGGCATGGCCGTCTTCGTAGCCCATCGCGTTCAGTTCATCGGGGTAGTTGAAGTCGGTGGTATCGCCATCGCCATAATAGGCGACGCTAACGGGCAAAGCCCCGCCACCACCTTGGCCATTGAGAATATAGGGGGCGTCCAAATCGGCTTGGGTGAGATGCGGACCGGCCAAGAGATCCGTTTGGCTTAACGGGCAATCTAAAACGCCCAAATAAGCTAGGTTATTCGCGGTGAAAGCCACATAATCGTTCGCTTGGAAGGTCTCGGCGCCGTAACGGAATTCGTTTTTGCGGACCAAGGAGCAACTCCCGCCCCAATTGGTTTGAAAGCCAGGGTTGCCGAGAACATCGACCCGTTTCTCCCCATGGAGCAGCACCATCGGATAGGTGCCGTTATTGATGAGGTTTGGAGAAAGCAGGTCCGCTTTGCTAATGAAATCGGCATCGCTTCCGGAGTCCACCACCACAAAAGTCTTCCCCGAGGCGAGGGTCCCGTTTAAGGGAATCTTGTAAGTTAGGCTTTGAGCCGTGCCTTTATAGATGCCGATACTATAGGCGGATAAGTCGAGGGAAGTCGTACCGATATTGGCAAGCTCAACCGCCCGGGAGATCGGCGAGGATCCGACGGCGAACTCATTGAAAATAAGGGCGCTGTCCGCTTCGTAGGCGGGTAACTGCAGCCCGGAAGCGGCGCTCGAAGAGGAATTCCCGGAGGTCAAGGAAGAGAGGCTGTCAGGGACGTTTCCCCCACAGCTAACGAGGCTGAAAGCAAGGGCGATCCCCGTCCCGAGAATAAGACTCTTTTTCATGCGCTGGTGCTGCTAGAAGCGGCCGCGCTGCTCGCCGAGGAGGAAGTGCTGGCGGCGAAATAATTGGTGATGGCTTGGATTTTGGCGGTGCCTAAAGAACTGATCGAGACGGCGCTAGTGATTGAATCATAGCCGCCGTTGTATTGGCAATAGAACGTGACGGTGAAGATCTTGCCCGACTGGGCGAAATAAAGCGTCGCGTAATTGAGGGTGAGATTCGCGATCGAGGCGTAGACATCGTAGAGGCCTAAACCTTTGGCGAAGCTCACGAGTAAGTCTTTGGATTGGCCATCTTTATTGAGGTCGAATTTGCCATAGGTGGTTCCCGCGATTTGAGGGACGAAAGCCGGAGCATAAAGCGCGGCATCCTTCGCGATATCGCTCGGGGTGTTATAGAGCGTCCGGAAATCGGAGGTCGTACTTGAGACGTTATCGCCCAGCGTCAGTTGGTTGTTCGTTTGGGTATATTTGTAGACGCCAGCGGCCACGCCTTCTTTAGCGCCCGCCGCGACGTTGACCAAGCCGAAATCGGTGAAATCCGAGAAATTGTTGTAATCGAAATAGCAGCCCTGTTCCACGTAAGTGTTCTTGATGATCGGCGTCACCTTAGAGGACGAGGATAAGAACGGGAAAGTCGCCGTGGCCACGAGGCTTTGATTGAAAGAAGAAAGAACGCTGGTGACGGTATTGGAACCGGTCTCGCCACTTGAGGAAGCACTGCTCCCCGCCGAGGTGGCCGGAGTCGTACCGCAACTGATTAGGGACAATGAGAGAATCGAGAGCAAAAAGAGAGCCTGTTTTTTCATAGCGCTTTCATTATAAGGAAACCCCTTCTTCGTTTCAACGAAGAAAGGATAAAGAAAAGCCGAGGCGTGAACCTCGGCTTAAGCTTTGAAGATGAAGTTAGTTCGCGGGAGTGACGACGACGTTCTGCGGGGCGACGAGCTGATAGGTCGCGGTGCCGCTGCTCACGAATTGGCCGCCAAAGGCGGTGAAGGCAAGCGAGTCGCCGACTTTAGCCGTGGCTAAAGCCGTATAGACACCAGCCGCAAGAGCGGTCTTCTTGACGAAGAAGGTCACATCGAAACTGTTGATGGTGAGGACATAACTGCCATCGGTCGTACCGGCAACAGCCGCTTTGGTGATCGTCTTGATGACCGCGCCGGTGATATCGAACTGGTGGTTGAGATCCGTGGAGGCAAGAGCCGCGCTGACGGTGGTATTCGCAACCGGGGCGAGGACTGAGGCAGCAACGGTGCCTTTCGGAAGGACGCTGATCGAGCCAGCGCTGATGTCGATTTCCGGAAGTCCGTTAAAGGGAGCGGCAGCGCCAACGACATGGAGATAAACGCCTTTGACCATACCGATCGGGAAGGCCGAGCCTTTATAAGTGACGATGCTAGCCGCACCATCGCCGAAGAAGACGCCCTGATACATGTTGGTGGAATAAGCGCCTTGGTAGATACCGATGGTATCAACCGCAGTGCCTTTCGCCGCAGCGACCGCGCCCGCAACAGTCAACGTCGGAGTCGCAAGCACGATGCTCGCAGCCGCCGTGGTTTTCACGATGGTCGGCGAGACAATCTGGAGACCAGCGGTCAAACCGCCAGCGGACCAGGTGGAAACTTTGCTAACGTAAGCAGCCACGAAGCCAGTGAATTCGACTTCATCGCCCTTAGCAAGAGCGGTCCAAGCTTCGTACTGTTCTTTGGTGATGTTGGTTTTGTGGAGATAGACAGGTAACGTCTCGCCGGCGCCAATCGTCACTTTCGCAGTGATGCTGTTCGTGCCGTAGGTGCCCGTGATCGCATCTTGGAGGATGCCGGTCGTATGGATCTGACGAGCCTGAACGGAATTGGTGAGGCCAGTCAAACCCGCGAGTTCGCCCGTCACCGCCGCTTTGGCAGTGATATCGGCAGTCGCCGTCGCCACGATGCTGTTCGCGGTGAATTCGAGCAAGCCATTAAAGACGCTAGGAACACCAGTGACGGTCACGCAAGTGCCGACGGTGAAGGCTGAGCAATCTTTGGTATAGCCATAGATGTCAAGACCCGCATCCGCATCCGCGATGAAGATGCCGTTTTTCGGGGTGCCAATGCCCGAGTAATAACCCGTGACAAAGCCCTGAACCACATAGGTGGTATCGGCTTTCCAACCATTGTTCGCCAAATCAGCCATGGTGATCACGGTGTCTTTCGGGGCAACGCCCTCAGTCCACTTGGTGATCTTGGCCGAGATGATTTGCGGATCGGTGTAGAAGGAAGTGATGCCGCTGAGATCAACGATATCGTTGACCGCGATGATGGTCGCTGCAGTCGCACCCGAACGAGTCTGCGAGAAGGTCGCATAGTCGTCGGCCGCGGCGTAGGTGCTATTTTCGAAGACAGTGTAGGCCATCGTGCCAACTTTCACCTTGACGGTGATGTTGCCGCCGATGCTGCCCGCCACCGAGGTCACAGTGCCCTGGGTGATGGTTGCCGGACGGCTCGCCATATTGGTGGCGATGGTCGGCGAATTTTCCGCGGTGATCGCAAGAGTCGTCGGAACGACGACGTTCGGGCAATCTTCTTTGGTGAGCTTCGTGATGACGCTGCTCTTGAGTTCGAGCAAGCCGCTATAGGGCGAAGTCGTGCCGGCCGCGCTCACATAATCGCCGACGGCTAAGCCTTCGGGGATAGTGGTCGAACCATAGAGGGTGAGGCCATAATCGCCATCGCCGATGAAGATGTCGTAAGCGGTGCCGCCGTAAATGCCGGTGACAATACCCTTAACGGATACCGCGGTTCCCGACTCGACGCCATAGACGTCCGCGATGGTGTAAATCGCGACGGCCTTAACTAAGATGTTGAAGTCCGTCTCACCATACTTGGTGCCGCTAATCGAAGCGGCCGCATGGAGTTTGCATTGCTGATCGGTGCCACCATGGACGGAGTTCGGGCAGGTGACGACCGTCGACTTGCCATCGCTAGACACCCCGAGATAGTTTGCATAGGCCGAATCCACGGAATAGGTGATGTCGAACGAATAGACGGTGCCATCATCCGCCGTGACTTTCGAGACAACGATGAGGTTGAAGTTGCCCGTCACGCCGGCCGCATATTTCGAAAGGCTGGTTCCGACTTGAGCGAGCGCGATTTTAGCCATGGCCTCGTAATCGATGGACTGGCTCGATGTGCTTGAAGTTGTCGGTGTCACGCTAGAAGAGGATGTGGGTGTACCACCGCAAGCCGTAACCCCTAAGGTTAATAAGAGGGCCGCAGCAACGGCAGCGCTTTTCAGTTTCTTCATGATATTTCTCCTTTCTGAAGATGAACTGTTCGATTAAAAGGTACAGACGAGGTCTTTAGCTGCGCACAGCTTGACCTGGTAAGTCTTTTTCCCTGTAGTTGTGGTGTATGTAACAAGACCGCCCGTAAGGACGATGCTTGTTGCAGCCTTGAAGTAGTCGACGCTTTGAACCCGCGACGTCGTCGTGGTCCTCGCATCCTGAATATAGATCGTATCGACGATATAGATATTGAGTTCGTCGCCAGCGCTGTCCTTGCAATAAAGGGTGAAGGTATAGGCCGTCGAAGTCGCGGCGTTTTGCTTAGCGTAACCGCCGGTGCAGGTGAGCTCAGGCGATTTCACGATGACGTTGATGTTGTTGTCGTTCCGGAGTTCGGCGGCCGTCCCGGTGATCGGGGCGAGGACATTGCCGGTCGACAGGATCTTCATATCGCCATCCTGCGGATAATATTCGTTATAGGAAACGGAGACAATCTGCTTGGTGCCTTCGTAATCGGAAACCAAGCCGGTGATCTGAAGTTCGTTACCGACCGTCTTAAGCGGGGCGAAGACAATGTATTGCGTGAAGACATAGATGCCATAGCGGCGGGTCACGCTCTTGCCGTTTTCTTCCCAAGTGAAATCCTTGTTGATGAAGGCGGCGCCAGCATCCGGTCCGCTTGCGGCGACGATGCCGGTGAAGGTGGCTTTCGCGCCCGTCCAATCGAAGGCGTTGCCATCCGCGTCTACCCCATCGATGATCTGTTTGAGGGTGACGGTCTTCGGATCATCGTAGTTATAGTCGGGGTCTTTGCCACTCGACCAAACATGGAGTTCTAAGCTCTGAGCTTGGATGGCGGCTTTCGTGAAAATGTCGGCATAGGCGGTCTTGCTCACGCCTTTGGCCTTGCTCCAGCCATTCTCGCAGAGGGCGAGGTTGACGAGCTGCAGTTGATCAAGGCTAGCATTGTCGACGGTCGAAACCCAAACGTAGACGAGGTAACGGGAACCGGTGCTATCGAGCGCAGGTCCGCTAGTGGAAGACGTCGGATCGGTCGAAAGCACGATCGTCTTGGCATCATGGAGCATCGAGCCGTTAAACTCGGAAGCGCCTTTGCCCCAGGGTTCGACCATGCCGGTCGATTCGGGCGTATCGATGCACATATAACGGCCTTTGATGGTAAGATCACTGCCGCTATATTGCTTAAAGTGGGCGGTATCGCCATCGATTTTCTGAACGAGGGTAACCCGGCCAATGCCATCCGTTAAGAAGGATTTGCTGGTGTAATCGGTCGCAAGTTTAGCTTGCGAAACGTAATCGATCATCGAAGCGGAACTGCTTTGACTGGTCGTAGAAGTGGCAGAACTAGCGGGGGTTCCACCGCAACCGACTAAGGTTAAAGCGGCCAGGGCGAGAGAGATCAAACGAAGGATGCTTTTCATGGGGGTTATTGTTCTCCTATTTTATCCGTGCAAGCAGTTCGACATCGCATCGGTGAAGGCTTTATCGACCGTTTTAGTGCCCAAGAGCACCGAGCTCACGAGCGCACCGATTTCGACGCGGGCGTTAGCCGAGCCAACGAAGACCGGGCTATTGAAGTAAGAGTCGTTCATGGTGTAGGCCACCGCTGCGACCGTGGTGAATAGAGTCTTATCGGCGCCGGTTTTTTTCATGAAGGATTGGTAGTTTTCCGACTGGAAGCTCGAAATCCGAACGGGCTGATAACCGGTCGAAATGCCATAGTAGTTGGAATTATCGGTGGTCGAGATGAAACGATAGAACTCGAAGGCGGCATTGAGTTCGGCGGTGCTGGCCCGGTTAAAGAAGCAAATCGAGGGGCCTTGCGAAATCACGGCCGGAGCATTGGCGTCGATGGAGGGTGGAATCGCGACCCCCACTTCAAAGTTATTCGTTTGGTTATATGAGGTGCCGCCGGTGGAGCCGATCGACATGAAGATTTCGCCCGCGGTGAACTTGGTCGAGGTATAGGTGCCTTTGCCGGTTGAACCTTTGGTGACGAATAAGCCGGTATCGTACTTGCTCTTGAGATCCGTAACCATGGTTTTGGCTTGGGGATTATTGAAGAGATAATGATCCCCGCTCACAGAAGTATAGGGGATGCCCAGCTGTTGGCTGAGGGTGATATAGAGGTTGGAATCGCTATCGTAACCTAAAGGATAATAGGTGTATTTGCCATCGTCGCCTTTTTGCGGATACTGATCGCGAATTTGCTGGCAAAGCGCCCACATTTCGTCCCAAGTGGTCGGAACCGCCCAGCCATTCTTGTCGAATTCGGTCTTGTTGTAGAAGAGGGCTTCGGTGGATTTGGCAAAGGGGAGCGAATAGGTTCCCTCGACCGGGTAAGCGGTGCCTTCGTCGTAGAAGGCTTTGACGTAATCGTCTTTGCCATAGAGGACTTTGCCCGCGCTATCGGTGTGGGAACCATCGCTTTCTTGAAAGCCGATGGTCGGATCGCTGATGAGGTTATCGAGCTTAACCGCGATATCACTATCGATATATTTGGCGACGTTATCGGGATAGCAGAAGGCCATCGTCGGTAGGACGTTGCCCGAGACGCCATTAAGAATGGTACTTTCGAGGCCATCATAGTCGGCGATCTGGGTCATCTGGATGGTGATGTTGGGGTGAGCCTTTTGGAAGACATCGACCTCTTTTTCGACGAGGGTGGCATTGGTGTGGCCCATCGTGTGCCAGAATTTGACAGTGACGCCATCGCCCGTACTTGCGGAGGAATCACTGGGAGTCCCTCCGCAGGCGGTTACCCCTAAAAGACCGGCCAAAAGAACGAATGAAGCTAAGATTTTGGTTGCGTTTTTCATGGATGTTTATCCCCTTTCAGGAGTAACGCTGCGATAAATCAAATCAGTTCAGAGATGAGGAGCGAAGATCAGCCCGCGAAGAGGCAGTTGGTCATCGCGTCGGCGAAGGCGGTATCAACCGACTTGGTGCCGAGCATGACGGAACCCACAAGGGCGCCCATCTGCAAACGAGCGGTCGAGGAGCCTTTGAAAGCCGGGCTGGTGTAATACCAAGAGCTATAGTGATTGGCATCGTCGGCGAGGAAGTCGGCGACAGTCTTGACTAAGCCTTTAGCCGCCGAAGTATCGGAACGTTTGGTGTAGATATCATCGCTGAAGGAAGCGGTACGAACCGGGTTGTAACCGGTCGAGACCGACCAAATGGCGCTGTTCTTTTCGTTGGTGATGAACTTGTAGAAGAGCCAAGCGGCGAGCTTCTGCTCAGGAGTCGCTTTGCTGAAGAAGCAAATCGACGGGCCCTGCATGATGACTTTGCCATCGTTGGCATCGGCTTGCGGTAAGGCCGCGACACCGGTCGTGAAGTTCTCGGTGTAGTTGTGGGTGGTGCCGCCGGTCGAACCGACCGACATCAGGATTTCTTTGTTGGTGAACTTGGTCGAAGTATAGGTGCCATTGCCTAAGGTCGCTTGCGATTTCCAATAGCCGGCATCGTATTTGGCCTTAAGATCGGTCACCATGGCTTTGGCGTCCGTGTTATTGAAGAGGAAGTGCGAACCGCCGGCTTCGACGGTGCCGCTGGTGTAGGGGATCTTCTTTTGTTCGGAGAGGGTGATGTACCAGTTGGCGTCGCTATCATAGCCTAGCGGAGAGACGTTTTCGTAACCCGCCGTGCCTTTAATTTGGGCGCAGAGAGACCACATTTCTTCCCAAGTGGTCGGAACCGACCAGCCATTCTTGTCGAATTCGGTCTTGTTGTAGAAGAGGACCTCGGTGGATTTGGAGAAAGGCAGCGAATAGACGCCTTCTTTAGCCACGCCATCGACGGTGTAGTTGTTGCCTTCGTTCCAGTAGGTTTGGATGAAGTCGCTCTGAGCGCCATCGCCTAAGCCATTGTCAACGCCAAGACCATAGGTCGTGGAATTGATGTACTTATCCATATTGATGACTGCGCCGGCCGCCAAATATTCAGCGACGTGATCCGGATAGCAATAAGCCATGGTCGGAGTCGTGCCCGCCGGAATGGCGTTCGAGATCGTGTCCTTCAACGTATCATAGCCACCTTGCGAAGTGGTTGTGATGTTGATGTTCGGATAGATCGCGTTGAATTGAGTGATCATCGTATTGAGGGTATCGAGGTTGGCTTTGCCGATGGTGTGCCAGAAGGTGATGTCCGCCTTCAGGTCCTTACTCGGAGTAACCTCGCCGCCGCTCGAAGACGTACTCGCGCTTGTGGGGGCCGAACTTGTGGAAGCAGCGGGTGTGCCGCCGCATCCAGCGACCAGCGTTAAGCCGGCCAAGGCCAGAATGGATGTCGCAATTTTGTTTTTGTAAGACATGAATGTCTCCTTTCTCAAGACACTTTATTATAACGCGCTAAAGCGCGTAATAACCGAAGAGGCAGAAAAGTTTAGCCTTTGATGCCGGCCCGACCAACGCCGCGCATGATGTATTTGCGGAAGAAAATGAACAAGAGTAAAAGCGGAACGGTGACCAAGATGGTCGCGGCCATCTGAATGCCGTATTGCGGTTCGCCCGAGGTGGTCGTGAAGGAGCCACGCAAAGCATTGGTGACGAGGCGCCACTTCTCGTTATTGGTGGTGACGAGTTGCGGCCAGACGTAGGAGTTCCAGGTGCCCATCAGCTTTAAGATGAAAATTGAGATTAAGGTCGGGGCCGCGAGCGGTACCATGACTTTCCAAAGGTACTGCCAATCCGATTTGCCATCGACTTTGGCCGCCAAATAAAGCTCGTTAGGAATCTGCTTGAAGTTTTGACGGAGCAAATAGATGTAGAAGACGCTGACCCAGAAGGGGATGATCATCGCGCCGAAGACCGAGTCTTTGTAGGTGAGCCAGCCCGTGACGATCTTGCCGGTCGAGAATTCATACCAAGGTAGACGCGCCACCGTGATGTAGTTGGTGATGACCATCATTTCGCCCGGAATCATCATGGTCGCGAGCAAAATCGCGAAGATCACGTTCTTGCCACGGAAGTTAAGCCGGGCAAAGGCGAAGGCCGCAAAAATGGTGGTGAGCAAGGTGCCGACGGTCGAAATAATGCCGACCACAAGGGTATTGCCGACGTAGGTCATGAAATCGAAGGAATTGAAGACGGTGATGTAGTTGCTCCACAGGACGTTGGTTGGGAAAAAAGTCTGGTGGAGGCTACGAATCTCTTGGGTGGACTTTAACGAGGTGATGATCATCCAATAGAAGGGGAAGAGCACCACTAACGACATGAAAAGCAAGAAGGCATAGGTGATGATCGTGCCGAGGATGTGGGCGACCTTCTGAGCTTTTTCAAGCGAGGCGGCATTGACGCGGCCTTCCTTGATGACAAGGCTCATGTGCGAAGTATCGATCGCTTGGTAAGAAGCTTTGGCTTCGCGCTCGGCTTGTTTCTCCGTAACGCTCTTCATCTTGAAAAGCTTTTGGAAGAAATTCCGGGTATCGGCGTTTTCGGATGTTTTCTTTGGGGTTTCCATATCAATAATAGACCCTCTTCTTCGAGACTTGGAATTGGATGGCGGTGAAGATCATGATGATGATGAAAAGCAGCACGGCCGCGGCACCGCCATAGCCGACATTGCCTTTGATCTGCTCGTAGATGTAGTAGACGATCGTGTACATATTTTTGGTGCCGCCGCCATCGGTGGAAGGCATACCAAATAAGCCGACAACGCTGGTGTATTCCTTAAAGGAAGCGATAAAGGAGGTAATCATGATGTAGAGGATCTGAGGCGAAAGTAAGGGGACCGTGACATTCATCATGGTCTTCCACTTGCCGGCGCAGTCGATCTTGGCGGCATCGTAATACTGCTTATCGATGTTCTGCAAGCCCGATAAGAAGATGAGGATCTTGAACGGTAAACTATGCCAAACGATGTAGACGCAAAGGGCAAACATCGGCATCCAAGCCGGTTTATTGCCTAAGCCAGCGCCCTGGTCGATCCAGAAGGAATTGTTGCCGGATAAACCAAAGACGAAGTTGATGATGCCTTTGGAATCGAACAAAACCGCGAAGACCATGCCGACCGCGATGGCGTTAGTGACGTAAGGGACGAAGAAGATGGTCTGTAAGACCTTCTTGAAGGCCTTGATCGAGTTGAGGCCGATGGAAATGAGCAAGGAAATGATGATGGAGATCGGAACGGTGATGAAGGTGATGAGCAAAGTATTGGGCAAGGCGTATTTGATGACGTCGGTCTGGAAGTAGACCTCGGTCAGGACGCCGCTGCTCGTCGAAAAGTAATAATGGGTCACCCCATCCGTCACTTGTTTAGTGCATTGCCAAAGATAGACGGTGGTTTGGGAAGACGTCTGACCGACGAGTCCTAGGACCGTGCCGAAGTTATCGAGGGTGAAACCGCTATTGGTTTGGGTGACGTAGTTATAGTCTTTGAGGAAGGCGATCACGATGGTGTTGATGAGAGGATAGAACGTGAAAACGGCCAGAAGAATGAGGGAAGGGGCAAGGTAAAGCCAAGCTTTCCAGTTGTTCTTTTCGCCGGCGTCCGCCGAGACACGCTCGCGACCTTTGAAGAGCCGTTTAAAGAATGACTTGGGCTGCTTGCCGCCCTTAGTATCCCGATCTAAAGCATTCCGGTGAAGCTCCGTGCTATCAATCGGGGTATTTTCTGCCGGTGTCGCAGGTTTTACTTGAGTTTGGGTGGCTTGTTCCATGGGTGATTAGATAATCCGTTTTTCGCCCTCTTCGAGCGAGAAAGCAAAGCACTTATGCGGCTTCACGGTAACGGCGACATCGCCAACGCCGACTTTGACGAAAGCATCGACCAAGAATTTGGTGTTGCTTTGAGCCTCGGGGTGAGTCGAAACCAGCATGATATCGCGTCCCATCGTGAGGATGCGGTCGACATGGAAGTGGAACGGGCCTGCCGGATCAACGACGATGCCTTCAGGGCGAATTCCGACGCTGCATTTCTGATCCGGGACTTTCTTTTCGGTGATCTCGCGGACCATTTCTTTACCGATATAGATCTTGTTGCCTTTGATCTCGCCGGCGAAGAAGTTGATCGGGGGCGTGCCCAAGAAATTAGCGACGAATTTGTTGCAGGGGTCATTATAAACGTCCTGAGGGACGCCCCGCTGCTGCATGACGCCAAGCTTCATGACCACGATCTCATCCGAGATGGACATGGCTTCTTCTTGGTCGTGGGTGACGAAGACGGTGGTGATGCCGGTGCTTTGCTGGATCCGGCGAATTTCTTCGCGGGTCTGCAAACGCAAACGAGCATCGAGGTTGCTGAGCGGCTCATCGAGTAAGAGCACTTTCGGCTTCTTCACGAGGGCACGGGCAATGGCGACACGCTGCTGCTGGCCGCCGGAGAGTTGATTGGGTTTCCGTTCAAGGAACGGTTCGATTTGGACGACGCGGGCGGTCTCACGGACGATCTTGTCGATTTCGTCCTTGGTGAGGTGACGGCGTTTGATTTCTTGTTTGCCTTCGCTATCGAGGACGGGCTGGCCTGCCTTGTCCACCACTTTCTCCTCGATGCGGAGATTGGTGAGCGGGAAAGCGACGTTCTTATAGACCGTCATATGCGGATAAAGCGCATAGTTCTGGAAGACGAGGCCGATGCCACGTTTTTCCGGTTCGAGGTCGGTGACGTCTTCGTCGCCGAACCAAATTTCGCCCGAAGTGGGCTCGAGTAAACCGGCGATCATGTAAAGGGTCGTCGATTTGCCGCAGCCCGAAGGGCCTAATAGACCCATGAGCTTGCCATCGGGAACCACCACATCAAGATTATCCACGGCACGAGTGTCGGGGATGCCTTTTTTGGGGTTTCCTGGGAAAATCTTCGTCAGGTTTTTGAGTTTAATCTCCATAGACTTGGGACCACTCCTTATGTCAGCGAATTACAACGAATTTATTATAAACGCTCCGCCAAGGTGGAACAAGGGCGAAGGAAGCCTTTTATGAAACTACTTTTTCGGGGACGAATCAACCTTTTTTTGATCGGGATGATCTTCTTCGAAGAGTAAATCGGTCCGAGCTTCGGTTGCCGCGGCCTTGGCTAACAAGGCATCATGCTCCGCTTTTGAGCGGTAAATCGACTGCTCTGAGCCATCGACCATGTAGGTGCCGGCCATGTAGTCGTGGAAGGCTTGGCCATCCTTGCGGAAAACCCACATGGAGAAAGAAACGATGACGGGGATGCCAAAGGTCACCATCGCGAGCAAGGTCTCGACGAAAAATAGCCACAAGAAGCGGATTAAGAATGTCTTAAAGGGCGGGGATACCGCATAGCCATTGAGCAAATAAAGCTTGAAGGCCGCCATGCCCAAAGTCCGCCAACCCCGCCGGAAAAAGATGAGGGGGATCAGGAACTCAAAGACGATGACCGATAAGGCCACCGCCACTGGGATGATGATAAAGTTGATCGTGGTCGAGAGGGTCTTGGTGGCTTCGACGTAACCCTCCGCGTTATTGAGATACTGAACGGCGATGTCAAAAGCCGATTGGTAGAAGGCGTGCATGGTTTCTGCGCTGTAACTAGGATTGGCAACGATGGCTTTCGAAGCATCGTAGACGAAGTAATTGAGGCTGCTTGAAGCCCCGATTCGGCTATCGCCGATCTTCTGGGCGTTATATAGCGTCGTCCCGGAAGCCGCATCGCTTTGATCGAAAAAGCGGCCCATCTTGTAGTAAGCGGAGAAAGCGGCCTCATCGAGTTCGTTTTGCTTCTCATAAGGATAGGTGGCCGTATCGCTATAGTATTCGAGGATGGTGACGAGGTTGCCGGAAGTCTTATCGTTATTCAGATAAAGGCCGGAAGCCGTCGAAATCTCGACGTAGGTATTAAACGCGTTCACATACGTCGAACTGTTTTCCAAGATGAGGCGGGCCCCCGAAAAGAGCCCTAAGGAGAGCGCCACCATGAAAAAGGCGTCCAAAATGAACGCGAAAAGACGTTTGCCGAAAGGCGCCTTGTAATACTCCAAATTCGTGCCGGCACCCACGGCTTTAGTTTCGGGCATGGTTTTCTTCCTCGGCCCTAGCGGCTTCTTCCCGCTTGGCCCGTTCGGCATCGATGATGGCGTAATCGGAGGTATAGACGAAGCTACGCGAAGCAAAATCATGGAGGGATTGGTGATTATTTTGGAAGATCAATAACAGGGTGCTGCCTAAGGTTACAACGAGACCGGCAATGAGCAAAGGCATAAGGGAAATCACCAAGCTTCCCGCCCGAATTAAGGGGAGGGTGAAGCCGGATACCCCTAAAATCATCACCGGAAGGAAAGGCACCAAGAAGACATATTCGAGAAGCTCCACTCCCGCGCGGGCGAACATCTGCCAGACCTTCAAGGGGGAGCCATCTTTATTGAGGGGTTGGACCTTAAGGATCTTTTTGCCTAAGGTCGTGCCTTTTTTGCCGATGAGGGGCACAAGCAAGAAAAAGACGAGGGAAGAGACGACGTAACTCGTTAAAGCCGCCCCGGTGCAGATGAAGCCGACTTTGTAGGTGGCGTTGCTATAGGCAACCATATCGCCTTGGTAGGGCTCTTGCAGGGCGAACTCGCTCCAGGCGGTTTCGTAAGCCTTATCGAAGAAGTCGCACAGGCCCTTAAAGGCCGCTAAGGGCTCGGCGGTTTGATTGCCCTGATAATAAAGGCCAAGGTTAGTTTTCGTTGCGGGAGAAAGAACGCCTAAGCCGCTCGTGGGATCGCTCAAAGTGCTATCGTAGACAAAATAAGGGGAGGGGTTGGTGGCTTTCGGGTCTGCAGGCAGGCCTAAGATGGCGACGTCATAGGCCGCGGCATCGTATTTCTCGTTCACGCGGTAAAGGTGGTAATAGTTATAAAGGCAATCGCTGCTTTTCCCCGAGGTCTCGCTATTGCCGTCGAAGTAACTCTTAATCCATATGGGCCGCAAACTCTCTTGAAAAAGATGGGCACCATTCTCCTGGGTCCCCACCAAGTAGGAAGCGGTCTCATCCGCGACGGCTTTTTGGGCGGCCGAAAGTTGGGCCGAGGTCGCGGCGTCATAGCCATATAAGGGCGAAAAGCATAACGAATAGAGAACGATCCCGAGAATTAAGGTCAAGAAAATATCCGCGAGTTCGGCGAGCAGGCGCGTCCCGTTTTTGCCGCGGATTAAGATGGGCTTGGGGAGCTCATCGTCAGGCGGTAGCATTTCTTCGGCTGTACGAACATTATCGTCCATAGGGCGGTTTAGCGATCTTTCTTCGCCGAGGACTTGCTCTCCGTCTTGGTTGATTTTTTAGGAGATTTCGCTGGCGATTTCGTGGGCTTTTTGGCTTTGGCCGGGGTAGCCGGTTTTGCGGAAGCGGCGGGTTCGGCCGGAGTTTCGGCTTGATTAGTTTCTTCAGGTTTTGTCGGAGTTGGACTCGAAGCAGGCACGCTGACCTTGCCTTGCTCCAAGTCATCGAACTTCACATCGCTATGGATGAGGTTCCGTTGGGCTTCGATGCTGGCCAGATCCAAAATGCTATCTTGGGCGGCCACGGCGTCGGGGCTTACGAGTTTGCGGCCCGAGCCATCCTCGCTAAGCCCGCCATTTTCGTCGGCCAGCCTCGCCGCTAGGGAAGCAGGATGGTCTTTAACGTACTCCGCTTCGGCTTCTTTGGAGGCAAACCAAACCGATTTACGGGCATCCACCACAATCGTCTTTGAAAGCCGGTCATGGAGCGATTGGTGATGTTTGGACAGCACCAAGACCATGAAATCGATAATGAAGAGCAGCACCATCAGCATGGCGCCGATCGCCAAATTGGGGATTAAGAGCAGTTCAAAGCCGAGCAGCAAGATGAAATAGTGAAGGATGATGAAGATCTTTTTGGCTTTGTAGCCATCATCGCCTAGGACGGCGACCCCCAGCATCAATTTGCCTAAGGTTTTGCCATTGGGCACGCAGATCGGGATGATGAAGAAGAAGATGAACGGCGGGATGATGGCGCTCGGGATGATGCTGAGGTAGATAATGCGGCTCACGGCGTTTGCCGGGGTGGTGTAGGCGCTTTGAGTGGCGAGAAGGTTAACCGCATCGGCGATGTAGCCGCTGGCGGTAGCATCGCTCTGCTTGTAGAAGAAATACTTCAAGTTCTCGAGGGTGGTCGTATCGCCCGCATCGACTTTGGCTTGGGGATCGGCTAATAGAACCGGCTGGGTGTAATTTCCGCTCCCGTCCTTGCTGAAGGTGAAATAGGCGTTGCCCGTGCCATCGTCTTTGATGCCATAGACGGTCTTGGTCAGATAGGCGGCATTGTAATAATCTTTGGCTTCTGTCCCATTGACCGCATCGCCATGGGCCGGCAGATAAACGGTGTAGTAATTCCAGATCTCTTCGGAGTACTTTTGATAGCCATAGACCTTGGTCGTCGCGTTAACGATGGTGTTGTAGGTAATGAGGGACGGGGTCTTTAAGGTTCCGTCCGCGTTCTTTTCCGCGTCATAGAGACCGGAGTCCACCACCGCTTGATATTGTTCTTGGACCTTGGCGTCGTAGCCCTGGGCTTTGAAAATCCCCTGCTCCCCCACCGTGAAGAAGAGCAAGACCATAAAACCTAAGGTGATAAGGAAATCGATAATGAAGGACGCGGCGTTCTTCATGTAAGAAGCGGGCTTGACTGTTTTTGCTACCATATGGAACTACTTTAAACTAATTTCCCTCTCTTATAAATAAGAGGTTAGGGGAAATGAAGGCCCCATAACAAAAGGCCCTAGGATTGCTCCTAAGGCCTTGCTGTTACTGGACTGAAGACTCAGTGAAGAATCTCAGCGACGGTTCCGGCGCCGACGGTGCGTCCACCCTCACGGATGGAGAACTTGGTGCCTTGTTCCATGGCGATCGGGTGAATGAGCTCGACCGTGAAGGTCACGTGGTCGCCCGGCATAACCATGTCGGTGCCCGCGGGAAGAGTGATGTTACCGGTGATATCGGTGGTGCGGAAGAAGAACTGCGGCCGATAGCCGTTAAGGAATGCAGTGTGACGTCCACCTTCCTCTTTGGTGAGGACGTAGACGGTGGCGGTGAACTTATCGTGCGGGACGATCGAACCCGGCTTAGCGAGGACTTGGCCACGCTCAACCTGGTCGTGCGTAATGCCGCGGAGTAAGGCGCCGATGTTATCGCCGCCCTCAGCGTAATCGAGGGTCTTGCGGAACATTTCTAGACCAGTGACGACGGTCTTCTGGGTCGGACGAATACCGACGATTTCGACTTCGTCGTTGATCTTGACTTGGCCACGTTCCACACGGCCGGTGACGACGGTGCCACGGCCAGAGATGGTCATGACGTCTTCGATCGGGAGTAAGAAGGGCTTGTCGTTGCTACGAACCGGGTCAGGGATGTAGGTGTCGAGAGCGTTGAGTAACTCGAAGATCGGCTTGCAGGCCGGATCATCGACCGACTTCGCTTCGCCAGCGAGCTTGGCCGAGCCACGGATCACCGGGCACTTGTCGCCGGGGAATCCATACTTGGTGAGAAGATCGCGGACATCCATTTCGACGATGTCGACGATTTCGGGATCGTCCACCATGTCGACCTTGTTGAGGAAGACGATGATGTACGGAACGCCGACTTGACGGGCGAGCAAGACGTGCTCACGAGTCTGCGGCATAACGCCGTCGGCGGCGGAAACAACGAGGATCGCGCCATCCATTTGGGCGGCGCCGGTGATCATGTTCTTGACGTAGTCAGCGTGCCCCGGGCAGTCGACGTGAGCGTAGTGACGCTTCTCGGTCTCGTACTCCATGTGGGCGGTGTTGATGGTGATGCCGCGGGCTTTCTCTTCAGGGGTGCTATCAACGCCGGAATAGCCGACGTCCTTAGCAAGGCCTTTCATCGAAAGAACGTGCATGATGGCGGCCGTTAAGGTCGTCTTGCCGTGGTCGACGTGGCCGATGGTGCCAACGTTAACGTGGACACGGTCACGGTTGAATTTCTCTTTTGCCATTTGATTTTTCCTCCAAAAATGGTTTTTAGAATGGGCGGATTAATGATAGAACAAGGGTTTTTCTTTCGCAATACTATTTAGTATTGGAAGAATTACCGGTTGGACATGTTGGACTTCTTGATGATTTCGTCCTGGATGAAACGCGGGGTTTCTCCGTAGTGATCGAAGCTCATCGTGAAGTTGCCACGTCCCTGGGTGATGGAACGAAGGTCGGTGACGTAACCGAACATCTCGGCGAGCGGGACGATGCAATCGACCTGCTTGGCGTTGCCGCGCTGGGTTTCCCCAGTCATGGTGCCACGACGGCGCGAGATATCGCCGATGACATCGCCATAGTATTGTTCCGGAACCGTGACCTCAACCTTCATGAGCGGCTCAAGCACGACCGGGTCGCATTTGGCGGCGGCGGCTTTGAGGGCCAAGGAGGCAGCGATCTTATAGGCGGCTTCAGAGCTATCGACTTCGTGGTAGGACCCATCGAAGAGGGTCGCCTTCATGTCGATGACCGGATAGCCGGCGATGAGGCCGCGGTTAAGCGCGTCTTCAAGGCCTTGCTGGGTCGGCTTAATGAACTCTTTAGGAACCGAGCCTCCGACAACGGCATCGACGAATTCGAAGCCTTTGCCCGGATTGGGTTCGAAGCGAATCCACACATCGCCATATTGACCGTGGCCGCCCGTCTGTTTGATGTAACGGCCTTCGGTTTCGCCCGTCTTACGGATGGTCTCGCGGTAGTTGACCTGCGGGGCACCCACGTTGACGTCGACGCCGAATTCGCGGCGCATACGTTCGACCAAGACATCGAGCTGAAGTTCGCCGACGCCCGCGATGATGGTCTGACCGGTTTCCTGATCGGTATGAACACGGAAGGTCGGGTCTTCTTCGGCGAGCTTAGTGAGGGCGACGCCCATCTTTTCCTGATCGGCTTTGGTCTTCGGTTCGACGGCCTCTTCAAGGACCGGCTCCGGGAAGACGAGCTTTTCAAGAACGACTGGGCAGGACTCATCGCAGAGGGTATCGCCGGTCGTCGTGGCTTTTAAGCCGACAACGGCGCCGATTTCCCCGGCGTGGAGAACGTTGACTTCTTGACGGTGGTTGGCGTGCATGAGGACGAGACGAGCGATACGCTCGGTCGTGCCGCGGGAGCTATTTTCGACGTAGCTGCCCGACTTGAGGACGCCCTGATAGACACGGACGTAAGCCAAACGGCCAACGAAGGGGTCGGTCGCGATTTTGAAGGCGAGACCAACGAAGGGTTTGTTATCGGTCGCTTCGCAGACGTAGGGTTTATCATCGAGCGTGCCTTTTTCGCCCGGAATATCGACCGGGGAAGGCAGATAGTCGATGACGGCATCGAGCAAGGGCTGAATGCCTTTGTTCTTGTAAGCCGAGCCGCAGAGGACCGGGAAGAAAGTTCCCGTCAAAACGGCTTTACGGATGGTTTTCTTAATGAGATCGACCGGGACTTCTTGGCCATCGAGGACCATCATCATGAGATCATCGTCAAAGTTGGCGAGTTTCTCGACGAGGGTGGCGCGATAGGCTTCGACTTTGTCCTTATATTCGGCGGGGACATCCCCCACTTTCGGAGCATCATCCTTGTTGTCGGTGTAGGTGTAGGAGACGCGGTTGATGATATCGATCATGCCGCGGAAATCGCCTTCCTTGCCGATCGGGCATTGAATGGCCGGGGCATTGGCGGCGAGTCTCTCTTTGAGGGAGGCTAAGCACATATCGAAGTCGGCGCCGGTCGCGTCCATCTTGTTGCAGAAGACGATTCTCGGAACGCCATACTTGGTGCCTTGGCGCCAGACGGTTTCGGTTTGCGGCTCGACGCCGTTTTTGGAGTCGAGGACGGTGACCGCGCCATCAAGAACACGCAGCGAGCGCTCGACTTCAACGGTGAAGTCGACGTGCCCCGGGGTGTCGATGAGGTTGATACGGTTGCCTTTCCAGAAGCAGGTGGTCGCCGAGGAAGTGATGGTGATGCCACGCTCCTGCTCTTCGGCCATCCAGTCCATGACGGCGGCGCCTTCATGAACCTCGCCAATCTTATGGGTGCGTCCGGTGTAATAGAGAATGCGCTCACTGGTCGTGGTTTTGCCCGCGTCGATGTGCGCCATGATCCCGATGTTGCGGGTGTGCGGGAGATCGTAGATGTCTGTCTCTTTGATCTCGAGCTCGCTATTTTGTTGGTTATCTGCCATTGGGGATCCTCCTCATTACCAGCGATAATGGGCGTAAGCCTTGTTGGCTTCGGCCATCTTGTGAACGTCTTCCTTCTTCTTGACGGAACCGCCGGTGCCGTTGGCGGCATCGATGATTTCTCCAGCGAGTTTATCTTCCATGGTCTTTTCGCCACGGAGACGGGCATAACTGACGAGCCAGCGTAAGCCTAAGGTCTGTTTGCGTTCGGGGGTAACCTCGACCGGGACCTGGTAGTTGGCCGCGCCGATACGACGAACCTTGAGTTCGACTTCCGGCATGATGTTGTTGACCGCGGTGGCAAAGACGTCGATCGCGGGTTTCTTGGTCTTCTCTTCGATTTCTTTGAAGGCCTTGTAGATGATGGTCTGAGCGGTGCCGCGTTTGCCATCGTACATGACGCGGTTGATGAGACGAGTGACGAGCTTCGAATTATAAACAGGATCCGGTAAAACGTCCCGTTTGGCGACTGAACCTTTTCTTGGCATTGTTCGATATCTCCTTATTTAGCGGCTTTCGGCTTCTTGGTGCCGTATTCGCTGCGGCCTTGACGACGGGCTTCGATGCCCGCGCAGTCTAAGCAGCCACGAATGATGTGGTAACGAACGCCCGGGAGGTCCTTGACACGGCCGCCGCGAATCATCACGGTGCTGTGCTCCTGTAAGTTATGGCCTTCCCCGCCGATGTAGGCGGTGACTTCGTAACCGTTGGATAGACGGACACGAGCGTACTTCCGTAACGCCGAGTTCGGCTTCTTCGGGGTCATCGTTCCGACACGGGTGCAAACCCCGCGCTTCTGGGCAGAGGGCTGATCGGTGTTCTTTTTAGTCAAAGCATTCCACCGCTTGCCTAAAGCGGGGGTCTTGGACTTCTTGACCGCGCTGTGGCGGCCTTGACGAACCAGCTGGTTAATCGTTGGCATTTTGTGTTTTTCTCCTTTGTTTTTCTTTCACACAATTCCCGGTGTATCAACACCCGGGGTAAATAAAACGGCTTAAAAGCCCTTTATTCACGTCCGTGGGAAATGATACGCGCGAGGAAAAACGTTGTCAACACCGAAATGATTGAGGTTTTAGGGGACGGAAGCAAGTCGAGGAAAACGGCGGTTACTTTAAGGTGATCTTGAGGGTGCAATAGGTGCTGGTTAAAGCCCCAACTTCGAAGCTGAAATTGAGGGCGGAGCCATCATGGAAAGTGAGGTCGGAAAAACTGCTCGAGGTATTCCTTAAGCCGTCGCCTTCATAGAACAGGGAATCGCGGAGCAAATCGTTAGCGATGCTCTTTTGGTGATCCGAGGCGACATAGTTCTTGATGAGCTTGCCCGAGGCGGAGGATTTATCGAGCAATTGCAGCAAGATCGAGGACGTATCGACGTAGTTCCCGGAAAGAGAAGCGCTGTTGGTGTTCGCGATATCGACTTTGTAGGCCGAAGTGCTCGTCGAAGCGGTCACGTAGCCTTTGCTCGAGATCTTGTTATCGAAGTAGCCGAGCCGCGAATCGACGTGATAAGCGATGAGGCCGCTCTTCTGGAAAAGGCGGTTCTCTTCGCTCCTTAAGGTCGAGTCGACCCGGTTGAGATAATTAGGGGTGTAATACTCTAATAAGAGGTATTCGCTAAAGGGCGAGCCATTCCAAGAAGGAGAAAGCAAAACGCAATCGCCCGAGGTGCTAAAGGGCCGTAAGGAAATCGTGGTCGAAGCCGTCGGAACATAGGGCCGCGTCCAGTTGAGCAGCAGCTTGCTATAGGCGGATTCATCGCCCAAAGAATAGTCCATCATATCCATCCGGCCGGTGGGCGAGCAGGCGCCAAAGTCGCTCGAGCCATTCGCGTCATAGTAATCTTTTAGCCCCAAAATATGGCCCATTTCGTGGATGTAGGTATGGGAGTCCACCGCCCCATCTTTGAGGTAAGTCAGATCGAAGCCCGACCAACTGGTCGGGCCGGGGGTCCGAATCGTGAAAGCCCAGAGCATCGAGTCGCGGAAATTGCCCGAAGTCGACGAGGTCATGGTCGGGCAGGAATAGACGAAATAAAGGGTGGGGATTAAGGTCGCACTGCTCCCGTTACCGACGCTAAAGGAATAATTGGCGATCGGGTCTTCCGGATACGTTTGGGCATACCAGGTTAAGGCCGCCGCGCGGATTGCTATTAAGGTCGCATTATTTTTGCTGTAGCCCGAAGTCGCGGCGAGTTGGCTATAGGTGTAGGAGCTGCGATACCACGCGGTGACTTTGCCTTCTAAGTGCAGCCGGCCATAGCTGGCCTTATCGAAATAGGAGGCGACCGAATAGAACTGGCTATGGGCATCGCTCCCAAAGAAGGATTGCTCAATCATGGCTTGGCTATCGCTCGGGAGTTTATCCGCGGCAGTATAGTCGGAAAAATCCACCGGGATCACCAAAATCTTCTGTTTTCCGGTCGCGGGCAGGTTCAAATGGCCATCATAACGGCCATCGTTATATTTATCGCGGCACACCTCATCGAAAGTGCTAAAGGATTCGTCCGCGCTTTTAACCGCTGAATAATCCCCGACTCTGTAATAGCCCTCGTGCTCCTCTTTGACGAAAGCATCGCTCTTCAGTTCCCCATAGGTGTAGGCCTCATAGGCGAAGCTTTTAAAGCTGCAGGCGGATAGAAAAAGCACCCCCGAGAAACTGAGCAGAATTCCAAGCGCTTTCTTCATGCGTCTTATTGTGCCCCTAACGCTAGGGAAAGAAAACTAAAATGACAGGGAAATCTCTAGCGATAAAAGCCTAAGACTCCAAAGAAAAAGGCCCGCGCGTGAGCGCGAGCCTTAGTGTCTAAGCGATTCAGTCTTCGTTCGAATCCGGACGATCGTGCTTCTCGATGTATTGGGCTTTGACTTCCTTCATTTTGTTGAGGACGTCGAAGGCATCGAGCGAGGCATTCTCTTCCTCTTCGCTCCGTAAGCCCGTTCCCGCCGGAATGAGCTTGCCGGTGATGACGTTTTCCTTCAAGCCGTGCAGGTTATCCCGCTTGGCTTTGATGGCCGCATCGGTGAGGACGCGGGTCGTCTCCTGGAAGGAGGCCGCCGATAAGAAGCTGTCGGTCTCAAGGGCCGCCTTGGTGATGCCAAGGACGAGCGGTTGCACGACCGCGGGGCGCTTACCGGCAAGTAAGGCCGCCTGGTTCTCTTCGGTGAAACGTTCGACCGAGACGCGGGTCCCGGGGAGCATCGAGGTATCGCCGCCGTCGATGACGACGACTTTGCGAAGCATCTGACGAATGATGACCTCAAGGTGTTTATCGGAAATGCCGATACCCTGAGCGGCGTAGACCTTCTGAATCTCCTTGAGCATGTAGACTTCGACTTTTTCGATGTCGGAGACTTCAAGGAGCGTTTTCGGATTGATCGCGCCTTCGGTGATCTTGCCGCCATTATCGACCTCATCGCCCTTCTTCACGCGAAGACGAGCGCCAAAGCCGGTGGTGTAAGACTTGGATTCAAGGGCATTCGTGACCGTAACTTCGTAGCGGCCGCCGAGATCTTTGATATCGCTGACTTTGCCAGCGATCTCGCTGATGATGGCTTCGCCTTTGGGGTTGCGGGCTTCGACGAGCTCTTGGACACGGGGAAGACCTTGAGTAATATCGGTTCCTGCCATACCGCCGGTGTGGAAGACACGCATGGTTAACTGCGTGCCCGGCTCGCCGATGGATTGAGCCGCCATGATGCCGACGGCTTCGCCCACGTCGACGAGTTTTCCCGTCGCCATGTTCTGGCCGTAGCAGTGTTGGCAGACCCCATCTTTGGTCTGGCAAGTGAAGAGCGAACGAATTTCGACTTCTTTGATGCCGGCGTTAACGATCGCGTGAGCGACTTCTTCCGACATCATCTCGTTGCCTTTCGCTAGAAGAGCACCACTCTTGGGATCGAGGATGTCGTGCATCGCAAAGCGGCCGACGAGACGCGAATAGAGCGAAACGATTTCGGTGTCGCGCGAAGTATCGCGGATCGCCCGGACTTTGAAGCCGTGGTCGCAATGGCAATCCTCTTCGCGGACGATGACGTCTTGGGAGACGTCGACGAGACGGCGGGTGAGATAGCCCGAGTCAGCGGTCTTAAGGGCCGTATCGGCGCCGCCTTTACGGGCACCGTGGGTGTTGATGAAGAACTCCGACACCTTCATACCTTCACGGTACGAGGAGACGATCGGAAGTTCGATTTCTTCGTTCTTCGGGTTGGCGACTAGGCCTTTCATACCGATCAGCTGCTTGAAGTTATCGAGGTTGCCACGGGCGCCCGAATCCGCCATGATGACGATCGGGTTCCGCTTATCATCGGATAGACGTTCAGCCACCCGCTTCTTGACGTCGTCGGTGACTTGGCTCCAAATCTTGACGACCTGGGTGTGGCGCTCCTTGTCGGAGAGCATACCTTTGCGGTAAAGGGCGTTGATCTTGTCGACTTTGACCTGGCCTTTTTCGACCTCTTCGTACTTGCCATCGACCGGGACGATGTCCGAGATGGCGATCGTGACGGAGGAGACGGTCGAATACTTGAAGCCTTGGTCCTTGATCTTGTCGAGGACGGCGCTGGTCTTGGTGGTTCCATAGTGATGGAAGACCATATCGATGATGGTGCCGAGATCCTTCTTCTTGATCGGGTTCTTCAAAGGAAGCGAGGCGATATAAGCGGCGAGGAGGTCCTCGTCTTCGCTGATGCCTTTTTCCTTGGCCCATTTCTGGAGATCGGCGTAGTCGACGAACCACGAAGAGATGACCTTCATGTCTTCGGTCGGCTTATCGTTGATGTAGGGGAAATCGTCGGGGAAGATGTTGTTGAAGATCACCTTGCCGACGGTGGTGACGAGATATTTGCCTTTGGCCGATTCGGGGATGGCGACGCCAAACTCCTTGTGGATCGACTCGGCGCGGATAGCGATGCGGTTATGGAGCGAAGCTTGCTTCGTTTCATAGGTCTCCACCACTTCGTCCACGTTAGCGAAGACTTTGCCTTCGACGGTGGAGAAGCTGTCGTAGAGTTCCGCTTGTTCGACGTTGGCTTGCGTATTGACGCCATCTTTCGTGCTTAAAGCGCGATCGTAGGCGGCGCGATCCTTGAAGTCTTTGGCGGATTCTTCGACGGTGAGGTAGTAGTTGCCGAGCACCATGTCCTGCGACGGAATGACAATAGGTTTGCCATCCTTAGGTCCAAGGATGTTGTTGCTGGCGAGCATCAGTTCAAGCGCTTCTTGCTGAGCGGCTTTACCAAGCGGGACGTGGACGGCCATCTGGTCGCCATCGAAGTCGGCGTTGAAGCCCGGGCAGACAAGCGGATGTAAACGAATGGCGCGGCCATCGACGAGCTTGGCCTGGAAGGCTTGAATGCCTAAGCGGTGAAGGGTCGGGGCGCGGTTAAGTAAGACCGGGTGCTGCGAAATGATCTCTTCGACGATATCGAAGACGACCGAATCGTAACGGTCGATGATCTTATCGGCTTGCTTATGGGCGGTCACGAAGCCGCGCTTAATCAAAATCGCGGCGATGAACGGACGTAAGAGCTGAATCGCCATCTCGCGGGGTAGACCGCATTGATACATCTTGAGATCCGGTCCAACCGCAATGACGGAACGGCCCGAATAGTCAACACGTTTGCCTAACAAGTTCTGGCGGAAGCGGCCTTGTTTGCCTTTTAAGCCCGAAGATAAGGACTTTAAGGGGCGGCCAGCCGGGCCGACGACCGGCTTATTGCGGCGGCCGTTATCGATCAAAGCATCAACGGCTTCCTGAAGCATACGTTTCTCGTTCATGAGAATGACGTACGGGGCATTCATGTCGATGAGCTTCTTTAAACGAGTGTTACGCGAAATCACACGGCGGTAGAGGTCGTTGAGATCGCTGGCGGCAAAACGGCCGCCATCGAGTTGAAGCATCGGGCGGAGATCGGGTGGGATGACGGGAATAACGTCAAGGACCATCCATTCCGGCTTCTGCTTGGAATCGCGGAAGGCCTGAATCACTTCGAGGCGCTTAGCGAGTTTTAAGCGGCGTTGGCCGTTCGAATCTTTGATTTCGGATTGGATGAGATCGAATTCCTTATCGAGGTCGACTTCGTGGAGCAAACGCTTCACCGCCGCGGCGCCTTCGCCGAATTCGGCGTCGGTGTATTTGGTGAGGAAGGCGGAAGTCGTGAAGAAGTCGAAAGTCTCGGCCGGGTTCTGCATCTTGGTGATGAGTTCGCCGGCTTTGAGGTCGTCGGCGCTCCCGGGTTCGATCCACTTCACTTCGGGGTGAGCGGCGTCTTGGGCGCGCGGTAAGGCGTTGATCGCGTCGACAAATTCGACACGGGCGGTCTTTTCATCGAGGAAATCCTTGTACTTCAGGACCTTGCTGGTTCCGGGGTTAAGGACGATATGAGCGGCGAAATAGATGACTTCCTCAAGCTGTTTGGGGCTGACGTCGAGGACGAGGCCCATCCGGCTGGGGATGCCTTTGAGATACCAAATGTGGGAGCAGGGCGAAACGAGCTCAATATGGCCCATCCGCTCACGCCGGAACTCTTTGGAGATGACTTCGACCCCGCACTTTTCGCAGGTGATGCCTTGGTAACGGATCTTCTTGTACTTGCCGCAATGGCATTCGTAGTCCTTGCTCGGACCGAAGATCTTTTCGCAGAACAAACCACCCATTTCGGGCTTTTGCGAACGATAGTTGATCGTTTCGGGTTTGGTGACTTCGCCATGGCTCCAACTGCGGATGGTGTCGGGAGAGGCTAAGCCGACTTGAACGGCGGCTAAGTTATTGATATCAAACATGGTTATTGTTCCTCCCTATCACTCGTCGTCCCCAGGTTTGGTGGGGCCGGCGGTAACCGATAAGCCTTCTTCAGCGGCCTGGTCGCTCTCCACTTCCGTGGCGGCGGCGACATCCGGCTGCTCCTCGCGCGGCGAGGTGAGGTTGCGGATGGCTGAGTTGACCTTGCGCTCCTCGATTAAGGCTTCTTTGGCGAGGGCGTCCATATCGATGGCTTCGCCCGCGTGGTCGAATAAGGTGACGTTCATGCCAAGGCCTTTGAGCTCCTTAGTGAACACCTTGAAGGCTTCCGGCATGCCCGGTTTCGGGATCGGATAGCCTTTGATGATGGCTTCATAAGTCTTACGGCGGCCAACGCGGTCGTCGCTCTTGATGGTGAGCATTTCTTGTAAGGTATGGGCCGCGCCATAAGCTTCGAGGGCCCAAACCTCCATTTCGCCGAAACGCTGACCACCATTCTGGGCTTTGCCGCCAAGAGGCTGTTGCGTGACGAGCGAATACGGTCCGGTCGCCCGGGCGTGGAGTTTATCATCGACCATGTGCACGAGCTTGATCATGTACTGGACGCCGACGCTGATACGCTCATCGAAGCGTTCGCCGGTCCGGCCATCGTAGAGGACGGTTTTGCCATCCGCCGGTAAGCCGGCTTTATGCATGAGGTCAAAGATTTCGTCATTGCTGACGCCATCGAAGACCGGGGTCGCAACCCGCATGTGCAGCTTGCGGCAGGCTAAGCCTAAGTGGACTTCCAAAATCTGACCGATGTTCATACGGGAAGGAACGCCCATCGGGGAGAGCATGATGTCGATCGGGGTGCCATCGGGTAAGAACGGCATATCCTGAACCGGCAGAATCTTCGAGATGACGCCCTTGTTGCCGTGACGGCCCGACATCTTATCGCCTTCGGAGATTTTGCGCTTCTGGACGATGTAAACGCGGACGACTTCATTGACTCCCGGCGGGAGCGGATCTTTGTTTTTGCGGCTGAAAATCTTGACGGCATGGACAATGCCAGCGCCGCCATGAGGAACGCGGAGCGACGAATCCTTGCCCTCTTTGGTCTTCTCGGCGAAAATCGCCATGAGAAGTTTCTCTTCAGGGGTCGGCTCGGTCTGGCCTTTCGGCGTGACTTTGCCCACGAGGATATCGCCTTCTTTGACTTCGGCGCCCGGGATGATGATGCCGCGCTCATCGAGGAAGGTTTTGGCTTCTTCGCTGACGTTGGGAACGTCGCGGGTGATCTCTTCAGCCCCGAGTTTGGTGTCGCGGCATTCGAGTTCGTACTTTTCGATATGGATGGAGGTAAAGGTATCTTCCTTCACCATCCGTTCCGACATAATGACGGCGTCCTCGTAGTTGTAACCATTCCAGGTCATGTAAGCGACGAGAATGTTTTGGCCGAGGGCCAATTCGCCATTCCGCATAGCGGGCCCATCAGCGATGATGGCACCAGCCTTAACGTCATCCCCCACTTCCACGATCGGGGTCTGGTTGATGCAGGTCCCTTGGTTGGAGCGATCGAACTTCTGGAGATGATAGGTCCGGCTCTCCTTGCCTTCTTTGACGATGATGGTTTGCGAATCGCGATAGGTGACTTTGCCATCGGCAACCGCCACCACGGCGAGTCCGGAGTCTTTGGCGATGACGCCTTCAAGTCCGGTTCCGACATAAGGAATCGAGGGACGAAGAAGCGGCAAAGCCTGACGCTGCATGTTCGCGCCCATTAGAGCACGAGTGCTATCGTCGTTTTCAAGGAAGGGAATGCAAGCCGCGGCGATCGAGACGATCTGCTTCGGCGAGACGTCAACGTAGTCGACGAGTTCCTTTTTAGCTAAGGTGTTATCGTCATCATGACGGGTGACGACTTCGGGGTCGAGGATTTCCTTGACCGAAACGCCATCGATCATGACCGGCTGGCCTAAGCGAATATTGGCCTCGGCGATATAGTGGCCGCGCTCGGCGTCCGCGGAGAGGTATTCGGCCTCATCGGAGACGTAATCATGGCCATCTTTATGGATAACCACACGGTATGGGGTCTCAATGAAGCCATACTTGTTGATTTTCGCGTAAGTCGAAAGGTTGTTGATCAAGCCGATGTTCTGACCTTCAGGGGTCTCGATCGGGCAGATACGACCATAGTGGGTATAGTGGACATCGCGGACTTCCATCGAAGCGCGGTCGCGGGTTAAGCCGCCCGGGCCTAAGGCCGAGATACGGCGCTTATTGGTGAGTTCGGCGAGCGGATTGGTCTGATCCATGAACTGCGAGAGTTGCGAGGAAGCGAAGAATTCGCGGATGGACGAGGTCAACGGACGGATGTTGACGAGGGATTGCGGAGTCACCGACTCCATATCCGAAATCGACATCTTCTGTTGGACGGTCTTGCTCATCTTGGATAAGCCGATGCGGAATTGGTTCTGCATGAGTTCGCCAACGCAGCGAACGCGGCGGTTGCCCAAGTGATCGATATCGTCGGTCTGGCCGATGCCATCCATGATGTTGCAGAAATAGGAGAAGCAGGCGAACATATCGGAAATCGTGACGCGGGAAAGCGTCTGATTGAGATCGGTGCCGATGATGGAGACGACGCGGTCGCCCTTCTTATCATGGGCGTAGACTTTGACGATCGTCACCTTGCTATTGGTATCGAGTTTCTTGTTGGTCTTGAGCTCTTTTTCGTGGGCGCCTTTTTCGAAGAATTCGGCGTCTTTGAGTTCTTGGACATCGCTCTTGGTGAGCTCGTAATCTTTGGTGAAAGCCACGCCGGCCTTATTGGTGAAGATTTCGCCATCGGCCGAAACGAGGTTCTCGGCGAGGACACGGCCATTTAAGCGGTCGTAGATGCCGAGTTTGCTTTCATACTTAAAGCGGCCGGCCCGTCCGAGGTCGTAGCGCTTATCATCGAAGAATTTCTGGACTAAGAACGTCTGAACGCCTTCGGGGGTGATCGGTTCGCCCGGTTTTAACTTGCGGAAGATGTCGACGAGGGCATCGGTGCTGTTCTTGATGGCGGAATCCTTGGCTAAGGTATTGGCCATCCATTCGGTGTCGCCGAATAAGGAGATGAGCTCCTTTTCGCTATCGAGGCCTAAGGCCTTGAAGAGAATGGTCGCCGGCATTTTGCGCTGGCGGTCAATGCGGACCCACATCACGTGCTTTAAATCGCTTTCGAACTGCAGCCAGGTGCCGCGCGTAGGAATGATTTCGCCGTTGTAGGTATGAATGCCGGATTTATCGGGGGTGTCTTGGAAGTAAGCGCCCGGAGAACGGACGATCTGCGAAACGATGACACGTTCGGCGCCGTTGACGATAAAGGTGCCCGAATCGGTCATTAATGGGACATCGCCCATGAAGACTTCGGCTTCCTTGATTTCGCCGCTCCCCTTAAAGGAGAGACGTAAGGTCACCTTCAACTTGCTTGAATAAGTGAGGTCATTGGCCTTGCAATCGAGCGGCCCGTATTCGGGTTTCTCGAAACGGCAGGACACATAGTTGATGGCAATGGTGCCGGCATAGTTCTCGATCGGGAAAGTTTCCTTAAGAACTTCGTCGATGCCTTTGTCCTTGAACCACTTGTAGGAATCGGTTTGAATTTCGACGAGATAGGGCAGACCAAGCGATCCGCTGATCTTGTTGAAATTGATACGGGAGTTAATCCCCGCCTTGTAATCTTTGTAGTTGGTGACGAATTGCTCTTCTTTAGCCATGTAGTGCTCCTTATTTTGTCGCGATATAAACGCGATATCCTTTTTTCTGCGCGACCTTCTCGACGCTGCTGAACAACGTTTGGAGATACGCGAAGCAAGACGCGGCGCCTTGCTGTTTACGGATGACGAGGATCAAGCGACCGCCTTCACTAAGGTGGTCGGGCGCGCCCGCGTACATCGCATACGTGACCTTCTTACCCGCGCGAATCGGCGGATTGGTCACGATGCAATCGAATGAAGAGGTAATGCTGTGATAAACGTCTGAGGCGACGATCTCGACTTGCGAGGTAACTCCGAGTTTTTCGGCGTTAAGCTTCGCGCAATCAAGGGCCCGCAAATTCACGTCAGCTAAGCAGACATGACGCTGCGGATCGAGGTGAGCCAGGATTAGTCCGATTGGTCCGACTCCACACCCAAGGTCGAGGATGTGATCCCCTAGAGAAGTCTTGGCGATGGTTTCAAGCAATAAACGCGTGCCATCGTCGAGGCCTTCCTTTGAGAAGACACCCGCGTCGCTTTGTAGGGAATAATGCTCGCCGAGGAGATCAAACTCCAAGGCAATATTCTTATGGGCTAAAGTTTCGACGTTATCGAAATATTGACCCATGGAACCTCCCTTATAAAGCGCAAATCGCTCCCACCCTCCCTAGACGGAAGGAGAGTGGGAACGGATCGCGGAAACTACTTGATTTCGACTTCGGCGCCAGCGGCGACAAGGGCTTTCTTGTGCTCTTCGGCCTCGACGGGAGAAATCTTCTCCTTGATGGTGGCCGGAACAGCATCGACAAGCTTCTTGGCATCCATTAAGCCGAGACCAGTGATGGCCTGAACGGCTTTGATGATGGCGACTTTGGAGCCAGTGCCAAGTCCTTTGAGGATAAGGTTGACTTCGCTCGGGCCAGCTTTGACCGGTCCTTCGTCCGCAGCCGGAGCGGCCGCAGCAGTCGGAGCAGCGGCGGAAACGCCGAACTCCTTTTCGACGGCCTTGACGAGCTCATTGAGCTCGAGGACCGACATCTCCTTTAAGGAGGAGATGATTTCTTCGTTGGTTAATTTAGCCATGGTTTGATCCTCCTAGATCAGTTGGCTGCTGGCGCGGGGGCGCTAGCGGGTGCAGCGGCTGCCGGAGCGGCGGCTGCGGGCTTCTTCTCAGCGATCTTGCTGACCGCATAAGCGAAGTTGCGAATGGGTGCCTGTAGGCACGATAGGAACATGCTGACTAAGCCTTCCTTGTTCGGGAGCTTGGAGATCGTGACGATCTCTTCAGCAGTCGCCTTCTTCCCACCGATGAGACCGCCTTTTAAGACGAGCTTTTCATGGTAACGGGAGAACTTGACTAAGGCCTTGGGTCCTTTGGAGACATCTTTCGAGAAGACGAATCCGTTCGGGCCGTTCAGTAAGTCGGAGAGGTCAGGCTGGTTGGCGTCTTTAAGGGCGCGGTTCACTAGAGTGTTTTTGTAAACACCGAAGGAAGCATCCTGACTAGCAAGGGCGCGGCGTAACTCTTGGAGTTCGGCGACGGTTAATCCCTGATAGGAGACGACCGCGACGGTGGCGCTGCTCTTGAGACCATCAGTGATTTCGCTCACCGAGGCTTTCTTGGCTTTCAGAACTTCTTGGTTCATGTTTCTACCTCCTTTCTTGTCGACTATGTGAAGCATTCATATGGCTAGTGAGTATTGTGAATCGATTACCTCAGCAGGGTGGAGTTTTAAGGCACGTGCCCCCGGCTATCTTAGGAATATGATGCCATTCACCAAAATTAGGATAGAAACGATTAGTTGCGGCCGGCGAAGGTGATCTTGATCGCGGGTCCCATCGTGGTATGGACCACGGCGGAATGGATGAAGGTGCCTTTGACGGTGGCAGGACGAGACTTCGCGAGGTGGTCGCAGACCGCGGCGATGTTATCTTCGAGGTCTTTGGCGGCGAAGCTCACGCGGCCGATCGACATGGCAAGGTTGCCATCTTTATCGACACGGTAGGTGATTTTGCCCTGTTTGATTTCCTTGACGGCTTGGCCGATTTGCATCGTGACCGTGCCGGTCTTCGGGTTCGGCATTAAGCCTTTGGGGCCTAAGACACGGCCCATCTTCCCGAGTTCGCCCATCATATCCGGAGTGGCGACGATGACGTCGAATCCAAACCAGTTTTCAGTGGTGATTTTCTCGAGCATTTCTTTGCCACCGACGAAGTCAGCGCCGGCGTCTTTGGCTTCCTGAGCCTTGGTCATGGTGAGGGCTAAGACTTTCTTGGTCTTGCCGTTGCCATGGGGAAGGGAGATGGTGCCACGGATGAGCTGATCGGCGAGGGTCGGATCCACGTTGAGGCGGAAGCCGAGGTCGACGGTCGAATCAAACTTGGTGACCGAAGTCTCTTTGATGAGTTTGGCCGCTTCGGAGATTTCGTAAACCTTCGAAGCGTCGTACTTCTTGAGGGCAGCAACGTACTTTTTGCTATTCTTTTTCATGATTGTTGCTCTCCTTATTTGGCGTCGACGGCGATGCCCATTTGACGGCAGCTGCCAGCGACGACTTTCTTAGCGGCTTCGATATCGGTGCAGTTGAGATCGACCAGTTTGTACTGAGCGATTTCAGTGAGCTGAGCCTGGCTGATGTGGCCAACGATGTTCTTGGGGTTGCCCGAGCCTTTTTCGACTCCAGCAGCCTTCAGGATCTTGGTCGCGACCGGCGAGGTCTTGATGACGAAGCTGTGACTCTTGTCTTCATAGGCCGTGATGATGACGGGAACAATCTCGCCCTTGCGGTCCGCGGTCTTCGCATTGAAGTCCGTGCAGAACTTGGCCATAACGACGCCAGCGGAAGCGAGTTTTGGGCCCGGATGCGCTTCGCCGCCAGGAAGTTCCATCTTGACGACTTTGACGATTTTTTTATTCATGTGTGTCCTCCTTTGGATACCATGCAGTGGTTCATCGGGCCCTCGTCAAAGGACCCTCCCACGCAGTCGTGTATTCGCTACACGCGTTTGAGATTATACGCGAGCGCGTAGACAGGCGCAATAACTATTTTTGAAAACAGGCGAAACAAGGCGTTTCGTTGTTCACGTTGCACAATGGGCCCATAAAGCCTAGAACTTTGAAAAAGGAAGCGAAACAAGGCAAGGCAATTAACGATTTCTGATTTTGGCGAAGTTAAGCGCAAGGGAATTCAGGACCAATAACACCGTCAGACCCGTATCGGCCAAGACAGCAGCCCATAGAGGGAACCCCGTCCAGACAAGCGAGGTAATCATCACCCCTAATTTGATGGCCAAAGCGACGATTATATTGACGCGTGCACGAGTCTCGGTCTTATGAGCGATTGCGATCGCGGTGAGCACCTTAGAAGGATCGTCATTCATCAGAACCAAGTCGGCATTGGCGATCGCCATATCGGAACCGAGTCCGCCCATGGCAATACCGACATCCGCTAAGACGATGGAGGGGGCGTCGTTGATCCCATCTCCCAGGTAGGCAATCGTTCCGGAATTGGAATCGATCTTTTGATGGATGACCTCCGTTTTTTCTTCAGGAATCAAATCGCTATGCCATTCATCGATATGAAGCGATTCGGCCGCGGCCTTAACGTTGGCTTCACGGTCACCAGAAAGTAAAATCGTTTTAACGCCTTTTTGCTGAAGTTTTTGTATTAGAACTCCGCAATTCTCCCTTAAAATATCATTGAGAATAATGTAACCTTTGTAGGAATTATCGACGGCAAGGTAGGTGACAGAACCCGGCTCTTTCGACGGATCGAAATCCAAAGCCTTAGCATTGAGAAGGTTAATCTTACCCGCCAAAATCACGTGACCTTTATAGGTCACTCGGACACCAAATCCAGAGACCTCTTCATAAGCGGTAATGCCTTGATTAATTTTGGAAAGGTCATGGCCTTCGCAGATTGCCCGAGCAATCGGATGGGTCGAGCGGCATTCCGCGGCGAGCAGGTATTCCATAAACTCGGATTCGCTGATGCCGATAGGCTTGATTAAATTGACACGCATTTGGCCCGTCGTTAAAGTCCCGGTTTTATCAAAGGCAACATACGCGAGATGGTTGAGCTTATCAAAGTACTCGGCGCCCTTGACAACAATCCCGTTTTTTGATGCCAAACCAAGGCCAGCAAAATAAGCCAAAGGTACGCTGATCACAATCGCGCATGGACAGGCAATAACCAAGAAGCATAAAGCCGTATAAATCCAACGAGACCAAACCGCTCCATCGTTCACGCCTAAGAACAAAGGAGGTAAGCAAGCCACCAGTATCGCGAGGATCATCACCACAGGCGTATAGATCTTTGAAAAGCGAGAAATAAAGCGATCAGCCTTGGATTTCTTTGATGCGGAATTCTCGACCAAATCTAGCAATTTTGCCACTGTCGAGTCGGCGTAAGGCTTCGTAACTTTGACCTTGATCGAGCCTGAGCGAACGATGGTTCCTGATAGGACTGGGCTCTCCACTTTCTTATCAACCGGCACAAATTCTCCAGTCAGAGAACTCTCATCGATCGAGGCTTCACCCTCAATGATTTCACCATCGCAGAGAATCTTCTCCCCCACCTTCATCAAGCAAACATCCCCGACGGCAAGTTCTTCCGGGCGTTTTGAAACAAGGGTTCCATCCGGCAAAATCACGCTAGCTTTTTCATCGCGTAAATCTATCGCATCCGTGATGGCTTTCCGCGACTTATCCGTAGCAAAATCCTCGAAGAATTCGCCAATCTGATAAAGCAGCATAACCAAGACGCCTTCGGCATATTCGTTATGATCAGCACCAAAAAGGCGTAAGCAAAAGGCCCCCACTGAAGCGATGGTCATCAACATATATTCGTTGAAGGGATTCTTCTCTAGAAACAGTTCTTTAAAAGCTTTCCAGACAATATCGTAGGCAATGATGAGCCAGGCGCTTCCCATGACTAAAAGGGAAACCCACCATGAAAAGTTCGATTCATTTAGGTAAAAAATACCTAAAAGTACCAAAGTAAGAGTTATCGCAACCCGGACTAGCAGCAAAATTTCTTCTTTTTTGGAACGCTCTTCCTCTTCCATGGTTATTTTCTTTCCGTAACGTGGTCGTAAACGACTTGAAGCAAAGCGATGACGTGATCGTCCGCTAGAGCATAGAAAACCTTGGTCCCCTCCTTGCGTGTGCTCACCAAGTCAGCGGACCGCAAAATGTTTAATTGGTGAGAGACCAAAGATTGAGAAGCGCCCACCTCATCGACGATTTCCGACACATTCTTCTCGTGTTCAGAAATGGCATAAAGGATCTTTAAACGTGTAGAATCACTCGCGATATTGAGTAAGGATTCCATTTTGTCGATCGTCTCATCTGCCGGTAATTCAACCATAAGTTTTCTCCTTAATATGAATGTTTGTTCATGTTTTGACATAACCATTATATGAATATTTGTTCATATAGCAAGAAATATCGAAGAATTTTTCTTTTATTCGCACTCATTGTTAAGGTAAGCTCTATGCTTATGCTTAGAAGGTAATATATGAAAACTTGCCCTAAATGCGGAAGCACGAATCCTGAAGAAGCTCTCTTCTGCCACGCTTGCGGAACGAAATTGAACCCTCAAGAGGCCCCAAAAACCGCCGCTTCTACCCCCACGTCTTGGACGTCTTACGACACCTTATCGATCGTTGGGGTGGTTTTAGGTGTCACTCAGATCTTTGCTCCTGCCGGTTTGGTCTTGGGAATTCTTGGCATCACCAAGGCTAGAAAAATGAAACCGATGGCCATTGTTGCCACTGCCTTGTGCGGCATCGTGACTATCATGGTTATCGTTGCCCTAATTTGGGGGATCATTAACCTCTCTCAAGGAGGCAAATTATGAAACGTTCCCTTACTCTTTTGTTATCGAGTCTTAGCTTGCTGACATTAGCCCCCTCGATTTTCATCGTTTCAGGGGGTGCTGTTCCTTTGGCTGCGGACGTCGAACTTTCCCCTCAATTCGCTAATGCCGGCTCCTTGGCCCCGACGGGGGACGGCGACATTGAGTTGACCGGACAGACCGCCGCTTTTGACTGGACCGCCGGGTCCAACGATAAAGCCAGTACGATGACGAGCCAACTAACGACCACTTATTCCTGCATTGACCACGCTACCGCCGCTCAAAATGTCACTTGGGGATTGCCTTTGGCCGTCAATTATTCCGCCTATACGCAAGGTCTATCAGCCCTACCCAATCTCAATGTGACGATGGATGGGGTAACTAAGAGCGTGGCCCCGACCGCGGAGTCGATCGTGGATCCTAAGGCCAACCATGGCGCTGAGAATCTCACCGATGTCTGGGGTCTTCTCAATACGGCCAATCAAGTCAAAGCCGCCTTGCCTAGCGATACCGCTTCTCTTTATCACTATACCTTTACTAAAAATGTCAGCGTTTCCTCTGGGAACCGTTATTCCTACGCCGACCTCTATTTCAAATTCGAAAACAAGGCTTACAGCGTTTTTACGCCTTTCGGAACCCAAGATTTCGCGGTGACGAGAACCAGCGACGGAACTTCCTATAGTCCTTATGCTTATGCGGCCACCAAAAATGGGACGGCAAGTTTCGATTTCTATACGACGATGGAGCTGACGCCCCTCAGTTGGACCTTCGCCGTTTTTAATGGTTATGACTGGGTTTATACGAACGAGTCTTTCACCGGGACCTTAACCCCGACGAGCGTTCCCTTTCTTGATTTTCTTACCGCCGAAGCCAAAAAGGCCGGCATCAGTGAAGAAGTCTATCGCCAGTGCCTCCGCGAACATGGCTATATGCCTGAAAGCCTAATCAGCATATGGCAACCGGAATGCGAATTCGACGCGAGCGCGCCCGACAATACCATCTTCATCGTTTTAGCCAAATATGAGGTGGCTTTACCTGGGGGCGACAAAGCCTTTACGCTCAGCCAAAGCTATAGCCTCAAGACCACGGGATCCAGCGACTTTACTCCGCCGGTCTACTATTACGCCTTCAGTTTCTCGCTCGCCAAATATTGGCGTGGGGTCGCCAATCGCAGCATCGCTGTGACCGTTAAGAACGGTTATCTCGTCTACGGCGCTGATTTTACCAAAAAAGACTCGACCTACACCTATAACTATGAGGACAGCAATTGGGGCTATGTTTCCTTCGATTATTGCACGGTGGCCGCCCCTCAAGATGTTTGGGCATATCTAATTGATTCCTTTGGCTTCTTTTTCACCCTTTGTTTAACTTTCGCCGTCCCCTTAGCAGGCATGCTGATTTCAGCGAGCACCAACTTTAACGGCATCGCCATCGTCTTGGGGGCGCTGAGTCTGCTCTCCGGCCTCATCGCCATGATCGTTGTCCTCGTGGTCGAGGGCAATAAAAAGAAGAAGCAATAAAAAGAACGCCAAGGTTTCCCTTAACGTCCTAGAGGCTGATCTTTTTGATGAGGCTCATATCATCGAGGTTATAGAGGCCAACCTCGCCATTTTCAATCAGGGCGTACGAGGTCCCTTCATCCCGAGGGTTGCAGCACGATCCCGGATTTAGCCAAGTGACTCCTTGGATATTTTCGAGCCGCTTCATGTGAGTATGGCCGCACATGACGATGTCGCCCGGCGGAAAATTAGTGACATAGGAAGGATGATGGCTCAGATGACAATTATGGCCATCAAAGAGGAGACCGGCGTATTCCGGCAAGCAAAAGAGCAGCTCATCGGCATCGCTCGGGTAATCGCAATTCCCTCGGACCGCGGTGATGATATTCGCATACTTCCGTAATAACGAAACTAAGGCCGTGCTGCCTTCATCGTAACCGCCATGAAGAATATCGCCTAAGCAGACGATATGGTCAGGCTTGAGGGCTTTAAAGATAACGGCGAGACGCTCCGCGGCATGCTCCGAGCCGTGGGTGTCGCTAAATACCAATAACTTCATACGAGCGATGGCCGTTTGATCTCGGGATAGATATCGAGCCAAATCTCAAAGATCGAACTGGCGTATTTGTAATCGAGGCCGCGGAGATAGACCCCGACATCCTCATGATTTAGTAAGGCGCGGTCAATCCCGACGAAATAGGGTAATAGCAGAGCTAAATCATGGCTCAATAAGAGGTAATGGGGCTCGTAGAGTTTCCGGTACATCTCGCTATGGTGTAAGGCGGGATAGCCTTCTTTTTGGAAGGTATCGAGAAATTCGAGATAATCGCTTTTGCTAAAAGGGAGATCGCAGGGTTTGATGGCGCTCCCTAAATCCTGGAGAGCGATGAGGAAGTCGCCTTGGCTGCCTTTTGGCGCCTTATTGGAGAGCAAGAACAGACGAACGAAGGTCAAAGGGCTCATATCCGAAGCAATGACTTTTGAAAGATAAACCCGCGAAAAGCGGGGTCCTAAAGCTTCGACGAAAGGATCTTCGCGTAACGACGATAAACTCTCTTTTTCCTTTTCGAGGAAGGCCAAGGCCCCATCTTCATCCAGCTGGAGGTGCGAAGGGCCAAAAACCGACTGGTAAAGAGCTTTGACATAATCGCTGATTTCCGAGCTCGGATAATTGAGCCGGAGATATTGAATCAGTTCGAGGTTGGCCGCTTCCATAACGACCCTATTTTAACCTCTTCTAAGGGAAACAAAAACAGGCCCCCATAATTGAGGGAGCCTGTTGCCGTTTCCTTCGCCTTATTTCTTGCGGGAGAAGAGCCACCCTAGGACGTAAAGCGCTTCGCCCGGGGCGATGATGATGACGTCGCTGAAGCGGGGCCAAATGTTACCGGGAACCGGATTCTTGGCAAAGGCGATCGAAGCATTGACCACGAACATGATCCAGACGACGAGCATGATGACCGCGATCGGAGCAACCCAGCCGCGGAAAGGCCCAACGCCAATCGCATAGAAGATCGCGCCTAAACCTCCAAAGAAGGCCACTAGAACAATCAACCATTTAAGGACGAAGTCGAACCAAGCGTCCGCAGTAGCGGCAGGTAAGCCCGCCTGAATATTGGAAATGACGCCAAAGACGGCTTCGCCCAAAAAGATAATACCGGCAATAATCAGAAAGATTTTCCCGACAAGTTTCATAAGTAATCCTTTCGGGGATATTGTACGCCTAGCGCCCAAGAAAGAAAGTTGAGAAATGGAAAGAAAAAGACGCTTTAGTAAGCGTCTTTGGCTTAGCGAAAATCAAAAGGGTGAGGGAGGTGGGCTAATTAAGCCTGCGGAACATCGTTCTTCTTGGTCAGATTGATAAGCCCGAATAAACCGAGGACGAAGAGACCCGCCCCAAAGAAGAAATAACCGAAGAAATAGAGGACATACAGGAGATCATAGTTTTTGGAGATCAAGCCATAGACGCCATCGCCTAATAGGCATAAGAAGGTGACCGCGCTAAAAACGAAAGCCACGATCTGCAAGCCGGTTTGATGGAGATAAAGATTGAGAATCAAGAAGATGGAGCAGACAAATAAGGCAATCCCGCCCATGATCCCAAAGCCTTGGGAGTTGTTGTTCGTTTGGGTGAAAAGAACCATCATGACCGCCAAGTGGTTGAAGATGGTACCCAGCAGTTTCATTTCTTTGTTCCCGCTAAATTCCGCGACGATGAGGAAGGCCGCGCCCAGCAAAATCATGAAGCCGAGCATAAAGACCATCACCGGGGCGCCGAGGTTGGCGGAATTATCGGCGATATCCTTGATGCCGACGTAGACCATGGTTCCCGCTAAAATGAGCGAGGCGAGAATCAGGAAAACCAGATAGATTAAATTGGACTTTGATTTCATGATAAGTCCCCCTTTACAAGGTGCTTACATTATACGAGATGGGGTGAGCAAACACCACTTTCTTGGCACAACGCATCGTTGTGAAGCGCTGGCTAAGCGCTGCCTCTTCCTTTTTAAAAACAAGAAATCACCTATAATAAAAAGGTAACTTATGAAAAAAGCCCTCGATGTCTATGAAGAACTTAAAGACGCCAGCGAATACGCGTTAAGCGATTGGCTTCGTCTGCCGATGGACGATGACCTGAGCTTTGACCTCATTAACTTAAACGCTGCCGCAGCCTATCTCTTCGACCGTCTCTTCGCTAAAGAAAACGCCGGCGAAGACGTCACCAAACTCGCCCAAAGCGACTTGATGGAGAAATATGATCCCAAAGCCTTAAGCGACGTGGCCACGGATCTGCTCTTGCGGACCAAACAAGCCGATTTTGAAAAAGATAACGGGGATTTCGCGGAGTATTACCGTTTTATCATCCAAAGCGAAGACTACGTGAAGGAAGCCGTGAAAGACGAAGAAGGTCTCCTTTGCCTTGTCTACCTTGAACGCTTAGTCAGCCTCATCATGAAACGCCACAAGGATCAGAATTCCCTCCGGGTTGGCGAAGTCGTCTTCGTGAACCTCACCGATGCTTGGATGCTCATCTACAAAGAATTCTATGGTGAGCGCTTCATCGGCTTACGGTCTTCCCCCTACTTCTTGGGGGTGGATGAAGCGGCTTGTCGCATCCGCGCCGAGATCAACGAATAACATAAAAAAGGAAGCGGTATTCGCGTACACGCTTCCTTTCTTTTTGGTGATTTAGATCTTCTCGATTTCGGAGAAGTCGACATCGACCGGAGTGCTTCTTCCGAAGAAGAGGGTTTCGACGCGGCAGTTGCCGGTCGTCTTGTCGATGCTGATGATCTTGCCTTCGGTGCCTTCGAGCGCGCCATGGATGACTTTGACGGCATCCCCGACGTTATAACGATCGTACATCGAGATATCGACCATGCCCATACGCTTAAGGACCGGTTCGATCTCTTCGCGGGTGACCGGGGTCGGTTTTTGTCCGCCGCCAGAGGAACCAGCGATGCCGGTGACCCCCGGAGTATTACGGACGATGTACCACGACTCATCGGTCATGATCATTTCGACGAAGATGTAGCCAGGATAGAGGTTGTGCATCCGGGTCTTGCCGGTCGGAAGGCCATCCTTGAGGACGGGGACTTCGATCTCGGCGACGAGAACGCGGAGAATCTGCTCCTGCATGTTCATGGAGACGATACGTTTACGGAGGTTATCCGCCGTCTTCGCTTCATGCATCGAGTAAGTGGTGACGATGTACCACTGTTTTTCGCCTAATTCAGTTGCCATATGTTATTTTGCTCCAAAAGCGGTCTTTATTTGAGAGATGAGAGAACCAGCCGTGAGGTCTTCGAGGGCTAAGAAGATAGCGGCGAAGGCGGCGATGACGATAACGACGACGATCATGGGGACGAGTTCCTCACGATGAGGCCAGCGAACACGCTTGCCTTCTTTGATGACTTCTTTGGTGTACTTGACGGGACCTGGCATAGAAGTTCTCCTTTCCTAGACTACTTGCTCTCCTTGTGGAGAGTGTACTTGCCGCAATGCGGGCAGTACTTATTAAGTTCGAGGCGACGAGGGTCGTCCTTGCGCTTGCTCACGGTGTAATTCCGCGACAAGCATTCAGAGCAAATCAAAAAAACTTTTTCCCTACCCATAACCTCTATCCTAATATCAGCATAAAGGACTTTATACCTACCGAAGGTAGAAGTCAAACCCCAGTATTCGAAGGAGCCGTTTTCGAAGCGGACAAAAAAGAGTCGCCCTCATTTTTTGACATTAGGGTTCATCTCAAGGTTAAAAAAGAAGTTGGCCTAAAAATGCCGCGAAGGGGAGCTGCCCAGGTGGATCAAAAACCATGGCGTAAGCCAAAAAGAGGAGGGTTTGGCCTGCGTTATCGCTGATTTTTATGAAAGACCGAAGTTAAGCTTTAGCCGTCTAAGGACGAATTAAGATATCGACCCGTTCCTTCTTGATGAGGCCGCGCACGAATTTGCGGTATGCGGTCAGCATCGTCTTGGCGGTTCTTGAGGGAATGTGCAGGCGTTTTTCTGCTTCGCGATAGGTGAGGCCTTTCACATGAAGATCGACTAAGCGCAGCACCCGTGGCGAAATCTGACGCGGAAGTTTCGATAGCCGTTCCAAGGTCTCGCAATAATTGAGATAGATCTTGGGATCGTGGGGATTCTGATCGGCGGCCACGACGTCATGAAGCGACAGCATCGAGTTGTCGTTCCCCGGGAGCGGGGTGTCGAGTGAAAGGATGCGCCGCCGCTCCGCAATCAGCTCTTCCACCTCTTTGGCTAGGGCCCGCTTTAAGCAGGACTCAAAGTAGCTTTGGAAGCGAAACTCGCCGAGCAGATAATGATTTTCGCAGGCCAAGTAGACCCGGAAATAAAGGGATCCAAAGTCGCAGGGATCCATCAAGCGATAGGTGTTGGGAGCAACGCGGGCAGCGTGAAAGAAACGTTTCTGATAGTAACGGATCGCTAAAATGCTTTGGGCTTCTTCGTTGCCTTGGCGAATCGAAATAATCAAAGCCTCATCCGAGGCCATGGGAGAGATTTCCATATCTCGCCTTTCCCCCATGAGAGGAGAGCCGGTGGAAAAGCTTATTTACGTGAGCGAAGGATGTCTGCGAGAAGGATGGCGGAAGCGACCGAGGCGTTAAGCGAATTCACGTGACCTCTCATAGGAATCTTCACGATGAAATCGCTATTTTTGAGAACAAGCGGAGCAATACCGAAGCCTTCCGACCCCACCACGAGAGCAATGGGGCACTTGTAGTCGACGGTATCGTAATCTTGTTTTCCGGAGCCATCGCTCGCGACGATCCAGTAGCCGTTATCTTTCAGGGCGCTGATCGCTTGCGAGAGGTTGCTCACCATCGCCACCTTAACCCAGTTGATGGCGCCGGTCGAAACCTTGGCCACCGTAGCGTTAAGGGGTACTTCGTTCCGCTTCTTGATGATGACGCCGTCGACTCCGAAGGCGTCGGCGCTCCGTAAAATCGCGCCGAAGTTTTGGGGGTCTTCGATTCCATCGAGGATCAAAAGAAGCGGATAGGGCTTGCTCTTCGCAGAAGAAATAATCTCTTCTAGAGGAACCGGCTCATAGTCCTTGACGATTGCCACAAAGCCCTGATGAGAGGGATTTCTGGCCATCCGAGTGAGCTCGTCTTCACTCACGAGCTTCACTTCGACATTCATCTTTCGCGTCTCGTCAAGAAGGGGATCGTGCTGGAACCGCTCTAAGGTGTAGAGCGACTTCAGGCGGTTGGCCTTCAGACTTTCGCGAATGGCATTTCTACCAAAAATAATCATAGCAAAGTTTTCCTCGGGGACGTTAACATTTTTTAAGCTTCGGTCGAAACCTTGAGCTCAAGCGGGTGAATTGAAATACGAACTTCGTCGACGAAAGCGTTGACGGAAGCCTGCGAGGCGTAAGAACAACGCATCACCATGCGAAGGGCCGAAGAATCTTGATAGGTGACAAGTTCGCTGCTGGTATCGCGGAGGTTGATGCCATAGCGGTTAGCGATGAGAAGGATGTCCTTCATGATCGGTTTATCCGAAGGCACGACGATCATGACGACGGGGTTGCGGCGCGAGGCGAATTTTTCGATCTTGCGCATCGAAACGAGGGCGATGAAGGCAATGACGGTCGCGATGGCCGCAATCACGAAGCAGCCGGAGCCGCAGGCGAGTCCGATGGCCATCGCCACCCAGATGGTGGTCGCCGTGGTCAAGCCTTTGACCGAGACGCCGTTTTGAACGATCGTTCCCGCGCCAAGGAAGCCGATGCCGGTGACGACCTGAGCCGCTAGACGAGCCGGGTCACGCGAAGAACCGGAAACGCCGCTATGGGCGGTATAAAGCGAGTCCCAATAAGAGAAGCCATAGACCGAGATAATCATGATCAGGGCCGAGCCAATCGCGACCAGTAAGTGGGTGCGTAAACCCGCGGAGTGACCATGGTATTCCCGTTCAAAACCGATGATGCCAGAGAAGAGCGCGGCCAGCAATAACGATAGGATGACCAAAATAAGGTTGCCCAGGATTTCAGCCCATTGCACATTGGTGCCGAAACCGCTGTTGAACCAGCCGATGATGATTTGATCGATGCTATCCATAAAGCCGCCCCCTAGGATTATAGTATCCCTTTTTGAATCAATTGCCCTCTAAGAAGGTCGCTTTGAGCGAAATCCTTGGCCTTTTTGTAGGCGAGGTAAGACTCATAAAGGGCGACATCCTCTTTCGAGAGGTTAGGGTATTGTACGCCTAGACCTAGAACAAAGAAATAGTCTTTTAAACGCGCGAACGAAACACTTAAAGCTTCGAGGCTCAGCGGGTTGGCGCGCAAGAGCTGATTGGCGTTTTTCACTTCCTCATAGAGGACCGATAAGGCATTCGGGGTATTGAGGTCCTGGCATAAGGCGTCGAGGAATTTGCTCTCGTCATCCGCCTTAAGGGAAGAAAGAGCGACCCCATGCACCTGTAATTGGACAGCGAGTTGTTTATAGGTCGTCTGGAGCTTCTCCAGATTGGTTTGGGCTTCCTTGATGGTTTCTTCGCTAAAGGAGACCGGGGCCCGGTAATACGCATTAAGGATCATGAGGCGGAAAGCGATGCCGCCATATTGGGCCACCACGTCTTTGGCCAGCAAAACATTGCCCAAACTCTTCGACATCTTTTCGTTATTGATGTTGATGAAGCCGTTATGGATCCAGTAATGGGCCAGTTTGTTGTGGTTATGGGCTTTGGCTTGGGCCATTTCGTTCTCGTGATGGGGGAACTTGAGGTCGAAGCCGCCGCCATGGATATCGATGAGGCCGTTTTGTTTGGCGAAAATCGAATTGATCATGACGCAGCACTCGGTGTGCCAGCCCGGGCGTCCCTTGCTCCAGGGACTATCCCACTGGATGCCTTCGTCGGTGGCTTTCCATAAGGCGAAATCGACCGGCGATTCTTTCTCGGAATTGACCTCAATCCGGGCGCCGTTAAGCAGTTGCTCTGGCGTATTGCCCGAGAGTTCGCCATAGCCTTGGATCGAAGAGATCCGGAAATAAACGTCGCCATGGGAAACGTAAGCCGAGCCGTTCTTCACCAAATCGCCAATATAGGAAATGATCTGGGGCATGTAGACGGTCGGGCGGGGTTTGATGTCCGGCTGCAAGCAGCCGATCTGATCGATCAACCTCGCATATTCTTTGATGACGCCTTCGGTGAGGGCGGCCTCGCTCACGCCGAGTTCTTTGGCCCGAGCGATGATCTTGTCGTCCACATCGGTGTAGTTGCTGACGTAGGTGACTTTATAGCCCAGATGAATCAACAAGCGCCGCAGCGTATCGAAAACGATCGCGGGGCGCATATTGCCGATATGCGGAGAAGCGTAGACGGTGGGTCCGCAGACGTACATCGAAACCTCACCGGGGACGATGGGCTTAAATTCTTGGAGTTCGTTGCCTAAGCTATTCCAAAGCGTTAATGCATGCATGGGTTATCTCTTTTCTCACCAGCCGTCATCGCCAAGCGCGGCTTGGGCGAGCTGTTTAGGTTTGTTCACGACGTATTTCGGCATCTTGAGGAGTTCCGGTTTATAGAAGCCATACCCCCAAGTGACAAGGCAAGAATCCATCTTAGCATTCTTGGCGGTGTTGACGTCGACGATGGAATCGCCAACGCATAGGCAATCTTCCGGACGCAGTCCTGAAATCTCGAGGATGCGGATGATCAAAATCGGGTTGGGCTTCACCGGTTCGCCGCCGATATTGCCGCAGATGCCGGCAAAGGTGTCTTTGCCATAGTGGGCTTCGACGATGGTTTTCGCTAAGGCATCGGGTTTATTGGAGGCGACGAAAAGTTTGATGCCGCGCTCCGAGAGGAACTTCAAGGTCTCGGGCAGCCCATTGAAGGGTTTGGTGTGGAGATCTTGGTACTCTTGGTATAAGGGCATATAAGCGGCCTTCAATTGATCGAAGGCTTTCGGGTCATCGCCTTTATCTTTCAGGGCCCGTTTCACCAACATGTCGGCCCCATCGCCGATCAGGTTATGGGCATCCTTAAGCGAAAACTCGTAATTGTAGCCGCAGGTTTTGAGGGCGGTGTTGATGGCAAGGCGGATGTCCGGCAAAGTGTCGAGCAAGGTGCCATCGAGATCGAAGATTAGAGCTTTGTACATAAGGTGTCCTTTCTATAGAAGCAAAGAGGCGGGCAAAACGCTGCCCGCCTCTAGCATTCACTGGTCAGATTCCTTTCACTTCTTGAGGTCGTGGAAGGTCGGACGATCGCTGACGTAACTGGTGTGAAGAAGCTCTTCGGCTTTCTCACTGCCGTAGCCGCCAAGATAATCCTTGTAGAGGCGGATGATGTCGGGGTTGTTGTGGGATTGACGGACGACGCATTTCTCGTCGATCGAATAGAGGATGTTGGCCCGTTTCGCGCGATAGGTGTCGAGGATGTCGGGGTCTTCATTAGGAAGCAAAGAAGGCTTCACGAACGGTTGGCCACCGCCATTGATGCAGCCGCCGGGGCAGCACATAATCTCGATGAAGGCGTAGGGCGATTTGCCCGCGCGGACTTGATCAAGCAAAGGTTTGGCGTTAGCCATGCCCGAGGTGACGGCGACTTTGACTTTGGTGCCATTGATATCGACTTCGGCTTCCTTGACGGCTTCTTGGCCGCGGACGGCAGTGAATTCGACTTTGGCATACTCTTTGCCGGTTAAGGTGTGGTAGGCGGTTCTTAAGGCCGCTTCCATAACGCCGCCGGTGACGCCGAAGATGGCGCCCGCGCCAGAATACTGGCCGAGCAAATCATCGTCGAACTTTTCGTCGGGGAGTTCATCCCAGACCATGCCAGCGCGTTTGATCATGACGGCGAGCTCACGAGTGGTGAGGACCGCATCGACGTCGGGGAGTTTCTCCACCGCCGCATTCTGCGGGCGTTCCTTCTCGTACTTTTTCGCGGTGCAAGGCATGATTGAAACCACGAAGATGTTCTTCGGGTCTAAGCCATGCTTCTCGGCGAAATAGCTCTTGGTGATGGCGCCTTGCATTTCGTGAGGCGACTTGCAGGTGCTGACGTGCGGAATGAGATCGCTATAGAAAAATTCCATATAGTTGACCCAGCCCGGCGAGCACGAAGTGATCTGCGGGAAAGGTCCACTCTTCTTGGTGATGCGGTTGACAAGTTCTTGGGCTTCCTCAGTGATGGTGAGGTCAGCGCCAAAGTTGACGTCGAAGACGCGGTTGAAGCCAAGCCGGTGCAAAGCGGCGACCATTTTGCCTTCGCCGTTCTCGGAGCCGATGGCTTTGCCGAATTCCTCGGCGATGGCAGCCCGGACCGCCGGAGCGGTTTGGACGACCACGTATTTGCCCTCCGCCATCGCGGCATCGACTTTATCGATCTCGCGGTGCTCGGCTAAAGCGCCGGTCGGGCAGACTTCGATGCATTGGCCGCACTGTAAGCACGGCACTTCGGCGAACGACTTGTTGAACGCCGGTCCGACCACGGTCTTGAAGCCGCGGTTTTCGAAGCCGAGAATCCCAATGCCTTGGGCTTCTTTGCAGCGTTCGATGCAGCGTCCGCAAAGGATGCACTTGCTGGTATCGCGGGTGATGCCGGGGGCCACCATATCGACGGTCGCCGGAGTCATCGTGCCGATGAAACGGCCCGATTGCGCGTTGGTGATATTGGCCACATGGAGGAGTTCGCACTGGCCGTTTTTGACGCAGGTCTGGCAATCCTTGCTGTGGTTGGAAAGTAAGAGTTCGACGGAGGAACGACGAGCTTCGACCGCCATCGGGCTCGAGATGGAGATCTCAAAGCCTTTCTCGGCCGGGACATCGCTCACCGGGTAGACGCAGGAGGCAAATAGCTTGCCGCCGCGAGCGGTCCGGATTTCGACGAGGCAGACACGGCAGCTCGCAAGCGAGCACTTGCCATGGTTCCAGTAGCAGAGCGTCGGGATGCGGTAACCGCAAAGCCGCGCCGCTTCAAGCACAGTGAGGTTCGAGGGGACGGAATAGACCTTGCCCTCGATTTTGACGTTGATGTTCGGGATAGTGTTTTCCATGATCTCTCTCCTTTATCGTTTCGAAATGGCGCCGAAGGGGCAGCCCGCCAAGCAGGTGCCGCACTTGATGCACTTCGATTGATCGATGACGTAAGGCTCTTTGCCCGGGACGCCGCTGATGCAGTTAACAGGGCAATTGCGAGCGCATTTGCTGCACTTCTTGCACTTGACCGGATCGATCACGTATTGCATGAGTTTCTTGCAGACGTGAGCCGGGCACTTCTTATCGACGACGTGGGCCTGGTATTCGTCCGGGAAGTTATTCATGGTCGAAAGGATCGGGTTAGCAGCCGTCTGGCCTAAGGCGCAGAGGGAGCCGCCCTTGATGACATTGGCTAAGGCTCTCATATCCTCAAGAGTCTTCGGGGTGCCTTGGCCATTGGTGACCTGGGTCAGCATCTCATAGAGACGCTTGGTGCCGATACGGCACGGCGAGCATTTGCCGCAGGACTCCGAGCAGATGAAGTCCATATAGAAGTGGGCGACGTCAACCATGCAGTTGTCTTCGTCCATGACGATGGCTCCGCCCGAGCCCATCATGGAGCCCTTGGCGATTAAGGAGTCATAGTCGATCGGAGTATCGAGGTCTTTCTCGGTCAAGCAGCCGCCGGAAGGACCGCCGGTCTGAATGGCTTTGAATTTCTTGCCGTTAGGAATGCCGCCGCCGATATCAAAGATCAGCGTGCGGAGAGTGGTTCCCATCGGAACCTCAACCAAGCCGACGTTATTGATCTTGCCGCCGAGAGCGAAGACTTTGGTGCCTTTGCTTCCGACCGTGCCGATCTTGGCGTATTCGGCCGCGCCAACGCGAATGATATAAGGAATCTGAGCGAGGGTTTCGACGTTATTGACGCAAGTCGGTTTGCCCCAAAGTCCCTTGATGGCCGGGAACGGCGGACGGGGACGCGGCATGCCGCGCTTGCCTTCGATCGAGTTGAGCAAAGCGGTCTCTTCGCCGCAAACGAAAGCGCCAGCGCCGAGGCGTAAGTGCGCCCGGAAGCTGAAGTCGGTGCCCAAGATGTGATCGCCCAATAAGCCGACGGCTTCCATATCTTTGATCGCGCGGAGCAAGCGTTCGACCGCGACCGGGTATTCGGCGCGGACGTAGAAGTAACCTTCGTGGGCGCCAAAAGCGTAGCCCGCGATCATCATGCCTTCGATGACCTCAAAGGGGTTGCCCTCGAGGATCGAGCGGTCCATGAACGCGCCGGGGTCGCCTTCATCGCCATTGCAGACGACGTATTTGATCTCGGATTTCTGGTTGGCCGCGAATTGCCATTTCTTGCCGGTCGGGAAGCCCGCGCCGCCACGGCCACGAATGCCGGAGGCTAAGACTTCGTCGATGACCTGTTGCGGGGTCATTTCGCTTAAGACTTTCTTTAATGCTTTGAAGCCATCATAGCCGAGCGACTCTTCGAGGAGGTCGGGGTTGATGACGGAGCAGCCGTGCAAAGCGACGCGGAGTTGTTTCTTGTAGAAGTTGATATCGTCCTGACGGACCACCTTTTCTTTGGTGACCGGATCAACGTAGAGCAGGTTCTCGCAGATTTTTCCGCCGATGAGGTCATCCTCGACGATCTGTTTGACATCGCTCACCTTGACGGCGTGATACAAGGTATCTTCCGGGAAGATTTTGACGAAAGGTCCTTGCGAGCAGAAGCCGAAGCAGCCAACGTGGTTGACGCTGACTTTCTGCTCGAGCCCGTGGGCTTTGATTTCCTTCTCGAATTCGTGAAGGATCTCGTCCGAGTTATTGGCTAAGCAGCCGGTGCCGCCGCAGATGAGGACAGCCCGTTTGCCGTTGGTGCCTTTGAGTTTGGCATCGATGACGGCGGTGCATTCTTTGATCGACTTATCAAGGACGGCCGCAGATTTGATTTGTTCCATGGTTTCTCCTTACGCTAGCGCCTTATATTCGGCAATGATCTTGTTGACCTCATCGGGGGTCACTTTCGGATAGACCTTGCCGTTAACCGACATGGCCGGAGCCAGAGCGCAAGCGCCCATGCAGCGGATCGCTTCGATGGTGAATAAGCCATCGGGAGTGGTCTGGCCAGCTTTGATGCCGAGGATCTGCTCGAACTTGTCGAGGATCTGTTGGCTGCTCTTGACGTAGCAGGCCGTGCCTAGGCAGATGCCCAAGACGTACTTGCCTTTCGGTTCGAGCGAAAAGAAACTGTAGAACGTCACGACGCCATAGATTTCGGCGACGGGGATGCCCGTCTTGGCCGATACGATCTCTTGGACTTCGAGCGGGATGTACCCATACTCTTTTTGGATCTTCGACAAAATCATCATCAGCGGGCTGGGTTCTTTGCTGTATTCGTCACAAACTGCTTCGACGCCCTTTCTGACTTCCGGCTTAATCGCCATAGTGACCTCCATGGGCTTAATAAAAAATAAAAGCCCTATAACGCCCTCTATTTTATAGAGGGAGGTTAGGAAACACAAGACGAAGCGCGCACGTCAATTCAAGAGTTAGGGCTTCGGCGGCAAAACCCCGAGAAAGACCGAGACGACCTGTCGGGGCAAATCAATGGCTTTGAAAAGGGGCTCGAGGAGTTTTTTATCGATGGGCGAAAAGAAAGACACGGGGGCCTTAATCTTGGCGGTGGGGAAGAAAACAAAGAGGGTGGAGCCGATGGCGGCGAAGCGAAGCTGCTGCTGGTAAGCGTTCTCTAAATCGATGAGGCCTTCATAGCGGTCGGGCGTCAGCAAAAGAAATAAATCGTCTTTGACGCCGCCTTGAATCTCAAAGGCGCGGTTAAAGGCCACATACTCGCTTTCTAAGGAGGCGAGTTTGGGATTGGGGGCAAAGTGGAGCGTTTTGGGGGTTAAGCGGACTTGGCCTTGGAGAGAGTAACGTAGCGGCAACGCCAAAACGAGTTCGTCGGCGTAGGTGAAATAGCTCGGATGATCGCTATGGGAAGCCGGCGTTTCTTTTTCGAGGACGATCTCGAAGCGTTCGAAGGGAATCCCGTTATTGGGGAAATGAAGGACGGCGTTGCTGTGGTAACGGGCCCAGGGACGAAATAGATGCAGCGCGGCGATCTCATCGGCTTTAAAAGCGGAGTCTTTGATGGCCTTCGGCGTGCCATAAAGAGAAGGAAGATAGCGTTTCTGGAGCGAATTCCGCAAGGAACTCGCAAGCGAGAGGCGAGCATTGAGAGCGTAGCCGCACCCCACCACTCCTAAAATGCCGACGGTTAAGGAAAGGGCGTAGATGAGACAATATTTATCCGCGCCTTCGCTATTGGGGGTTTGGCTGAAGTAATTCCAGAGGAAAACGCCAAAACCACCGATCAAGAAAACAAGACCAAGAATCGAGAAAATGAAGTAACGGGTCCGCTTCTTTTTCCGCAAGGACTCGTAAACGGCAAGAATGTCATCTAAGGAAGTCGCGGCCATCCTTACACCGCAGTGCCGCCGGCATCCTTCTTGAATTTGTTCTTGTTAAGGCCTAAAAGCTCGATGAAGATTTTCGGAATCGCATAAACCGAATAGATGTGGGCCATGACCTCTTCGGTGATCTTCTTGAAGAGCGGCACGCTGATGGAGCGATGGGAATCATCGACGGCAATGAAGAGCTCATTGCCCATGAAAGCTAAGAAGAAATGACCGGCGAAGTTGCCCTCGAGATCCATGATCTTTTCTTGAATCTGCGGGGTGAGCAAATAGAAGACGGTCGTCTCATCCGAAGCGAGAACCCGGAACTTCTTGTTAAAAAGGATGTACTCGGTCTCAACCTTAGTGAGGCCGGTCGAACCGAAAGTCAAATAGCCCGATTTCTCGAGGACTTTCACGACCTGCCCGAAGTCACGCTCAAAGGTGAAATGATACATGGTGCCTTCGGCATAGGTGACCCACTCGGTGTAGGTGTTCTTGCCATCGCTCCGGGTTTCGCGGCGTTGCAGGTTATACGAAGCCTTCTCAAAAGGAATGCCATCGTAAGAAGAAGACATGTAATCGCGTCCGATATAGCGATCGGGCGGATTGAAGAAACCCGGCTTCATGATGAGGCCAAGCATTAAGCCGCGATTGGGATCGACGGTCCGCTGAGGGAATAAGGAATCCAGGACCCGCTGCTCGACAACGCTACGGACCTTTTTCTTAAAGCTGGAGTTGATGAGCAGTCCCACCACGATCATCACGATGCCCGGGATGAGGAAGATGAAGCCCAAGACCTTTAAGACATTGAAGGACGAGGCGTTGCCTTCATTGAGGAAGGCGAGGAAAAAGAAAACCAAACCGAGGATAAAGGCGACGATGCCCCCAAAGAAAAAGATGGCAAACTTGATCGCGACTTTATGGCGTTCCGCTTCGAAAGCGGCCGCCCAGTTCTTGATTTCATCACTGCTGACTAATGCCATAAGAAACCTCCCCTAAATAAGAAAGGACCGCCATTAAGTTTAGGCGGTCCTTCCACGGCGTGTCATTAGAATTCGATCTTGACGTCTTCGCGCTTGGCGGCTTCCGCTTCGAAGAAGTCACGCTTCTGGAAGCCATAGTGACGAGCGACGATCGAGGTCGGGAAAACCACGATCTCTTGGTTGAAGACGCTGACGTTGGAGTTATAGACCCGGCGCGAAGCCTGGAGCTGCTCTTCGACTTCGGCGATCTGATTCTGCAAGGCAGTGAAGTTGGCGTTCGCCTTTAAATCCGGATACTGTTCGGCCACGACGTTGATCGAGTCGAAAGCTTTGGTGACTTGATTGGAGAAGGCAGCCTTTTCCGCCATCGGAGCATTCGAAGCCGGACGGCGCATCGAGATGACGTTGGTGAGGGTTTCGGATTCGTGCTTGGCGTAGCCTTTGACGGTGGCGACGGTCTTGGTGAGAAGGTCGAAGCGCTTGGTCAAAGCGACATCGATGCCCGAAGCCGCTTCGTCGATTTTGACTTGTTCACGGCGAAGTCTATTGCCGGCGGAAATCCACCAGCCGATGATGGCAACAACGATGATGAGAAGAATCACGGCAACGATAATTAACGCAATAGCCCATGCTGGCATATTGATATCCTCCTTTTAAGGACGAGGATAGATTAGGTTAACTTGACCCTAGGTGCAAGGATAAAACGCAACAAAAAGAGTGAAAATGAGTAAAATCGGCAAAAAGTTAATGCGAAAAGTCCCTAAGGATGAAGCCTTAGTGGCGAAAAAGAACCGGCGCGTTTAGGCCGTTTCGAGGGTGTAATCGCTAAGACTCGGATAGTAAGCGTGGGCGTCCGTCCAGTCGAAACTGCAAGCGCTGGCTTCCTTGCCGGTTGGGCGGCCATTGGCGAAAGTCGTGACTTCCTGATTGAGGAAATAGGTCGGGAGTTGATTGAAGAAGCGCAGCGTGATGTCTTGGGAGGAATGATAGGCGACGTCCGCGCTGTCGATCTCGGCGGTTCCATCGGATTCGCTGTGGCGATTGACGGCGAAGAGATTCCCGTCGATCGTGCAGTTGATGACCCCGCTGGCCGCGGCCTTCAGCCCGTGAAGGCTCAAGGCGGGATTAAACAGATCATAAAGGGTGGTATAGGCTTGATTGGAATTGCTTACGGCTTGGTCATAACCAGTCCAGCGATCTCCGGAGGTGTCCATATAGGTGTAGGTCATCTCTTGGTCAAATTCCTCTTTGGTGAGGACCACATAGGTGTGAGTCCGTTTCCCCGCAATGGGGTTGGTGATGTTGGTGAGCTTGTAATATTGGCCATCTTTGGCGAGAAGGATTTCGGCCATGGATTGCTCCACGCTTTCCTCGATCTTTAAGCCATAGTTCCCTGGAATAACCCGATACTCGTAAACGGTATCGAGGACGTTATCGCCGCTGATATTGGTTTCTTGCCGGCGGAAGGCAAAGCCGGTTTTCGGATAAGCAAAGGTCGCGCCATGCTTGTAAGCGTCGATCGCGCTGGCCGCGGCGGAGCCTTGGGCCGAGGTCACGAGGGTCGAGCCTAAACCTTCGCCAAAGGCGATTGGGGTGACTTCGCTAAAAATCGAGGGGGCATTCGGCACGCTGCTGGAGGAGTCCCCGCCCTGGCTAGTCGTTGAGGTATCGGTCGAGGTTGAAGACGAACCCGAGTCGGTCGAGCTGCTCGAAGACGTGGGCGTATAGAGTTCAAATTGAGAAAGGTCGGGCGTTAAGGGCGTCGCTTCCGCCCAGTTAAATTCGCTTAGGCCGACGCTCGTCGATGAAGCGGCGGCCAAAGCGGCCGTCTTATTAACCACCGAATAGTCATAGATGGGGAGGTTGTTATCGAAGCGGAGGTCGAGGGTCTCGCTCCCGACCACGCTCGTCACGGCCAAGTTGCCCATCCCGCTCGAGTAGAACGTCGTGCCAGCGGGTAGCTCCGCCGAGCCATCAAAATTGTGAAGAGCCGTATAACGGGCTTTGGCGGCGACATTGATTTGGCCACCATAATGATTCTCATCGGTTTCGGCGCGCGTCAGGGCTTGCGCAAAGTCCGTGTCATTCATAATCAAGTAACGGGTCTTAAGGACGCCTGAGACTTTGACGGCCGTGGCCCAATAATGCTTGCCGCTTTGACTAAACAAATAAGTGGCACCATCCATGGAATAATTGGGGTCATCGCTATAGATCCGTTGGTAGTATTGGCTGCCTTGAATCGATTGGATTTCGTTGTAGTTGGTGATCCCGCCCTCTTTAGTGATTTCAAGATAGCTCCGCTTGGCCGAGGGGAGAGCAAAGGTCGATTTCGCGGCTTCATCGACAATCGCTTTAGCGATGGAAGAACCGCTCGCGCCCTCCACTTTGGCGGCGGTCGGGGTTGACCGTGGGGTGATCGCGAAATTGATCGCGGGCAAAACGGCGCCCAATCCGCTGGAAGAATCACCGCTTAAAGAAGTGTCCCCAGTGGTTGAGATGTCGCCCTTAGAAGAGGTATCGCCCTTAGAGGAGGCGTCACCTTGACTTGAAGTAACGCCATTGGAAGAAACTCCGCTCGCCCCCGGCGCTACACCACCTCAGTTGGCAAGTAGACCAGTTAACGTGAGAACGAAGAGAAGCCGAAATCCTTGTTTTTCCATAAGAAAACCTCTTGAACTAATGTTAGTTTATCGGCAGGTTCCTCGGCGCACCTACACCCTCTAGGGTAAGAAAAGGCTCCTTTGCCCTAAGCAAGGGAGCCTAAAAAGGAGGGCAAAAGGATAGGCTTATGCGGCCGCGGAAGTATAATCGGCGACATTAAGATAGATCGGCTCGCATTTGCCCCAATCGAAGCTGCGATCCAAGGATGTCACCGTCGGTTCTTCGCTGGTCGAAGTTTTAAGGGTCGTCGTCCCGGAGGCATGAGCGCTCACGGGGATATAGTTATCGAAAACATAGGCGGCTTTATAGGTAGAGGTGCTCTCGGAATCTTCGAGCTTGCCCTCGCCGACGATGGTGAGATTGCCTTCGCCAGTCGAAGAACAAGAATACGTGTTTGTTGCTTTCGTCTCTGAAGAGGAGCTGCTCGCGCTGGCATCCACGAAATTTTGGAGGTAGTTATAGCCGGCTTCGGCAGCATCGGCCACGCTATTATGGCATTTGGTCTCTAAGGCCGTGAGATAAAGGGCGAAAGCGGCCTGATCGGCGAAGGCGGTCACGGTTTTGCCCCTGGAGCGATCAAAAAACCTCACGAGGCTAGCGAATACTGCGTGAGATCGGAAATGATCTGGTCGCAGTTATCCCAATGGAAGGAGATGTTCACATGGTGATCGAGATCCGCAGTCGAGGAATCCGAATAGGCCGTACCGGCGTCATCTTCCTTCATGGCGGTCGGATAATAGGCATCAAAGGCTAAGACGCTCACAGCCTTGCCTTTCGCGGTGCTGTCGTCGCGGTCCACCGTGGTGTTGACCGTGAGATTGCCGTCGCCCGTCGAAGCATAAGTCTGAGTCGTTTTGACGTTGGTGCTTTCCGAAGTGACGTTTTCGGAAGTCGAAGCGCTGGAGGTCGTGCTGGGGAAGTAGGTATCCAAAAGGGAATAGGCGAGGATAGCGAATCCTTCGATTATCCAGTAATAGATGGCCTGCATCTTGACGATCTTGGTATCAAAGGCGGCCTTGGTGAGTTCGCTGTAGCTCTTGGTTCCATCATCTTCCATCGCTTCGTAGTACTTGCTGTCCGCGATAAAAAGATATTCTTTGGTCGCCTTATTGAACGCGGCTTCGGAGGAGGTGGCCGGGCTCTTCATGGTGCTCGCCAAATAGCAATAGCTGCCCCGGGTGATGCGCACGTCGGAGGTATTGGCGCTCTCGCTTCCCGAAGTTTCGGAGATCGTGGCGCTCACTTTATCGTCTTTAAAGGCAAAAGTGTCGCTTTCGTGGAAGGCTTTTATCTTCTTGGCTTGTTCTTAAGCTTGGGCTTGAGAAATCGAATTGGATCCGCAGGCGGATAGCACCGCCACCAACAGCAAACTCGGCAGAATAATTTGACGTTTCTTCATGATAAAAGAAACCTCCTCTTCCGGTTGATTATAGCTAAGGCACTAGAGTCAAAATAGCCAAAGAGAAAAAGAGGAAGATTCGAAAAGGCTCCCACTAAAAAGCCCCTAGAAATCTAGAGGCTTTAAGGCGTTTTAGTCCGATTCGTTAAGCGGCGGAAGAATAGTCGGTGGGATTGGGGTAAATCGCCTCGCAGGTCCCCCACTTGAAGTTGATATCCGCCGTGGTATCCATCGGAACCATGGTGCTGGCGGAGCCCGATTGCCCTTGGAATGAGCCGTCATGCTCTCCGGCAGGTTGTTATTAAACGTGACGGTAGAGGTTCCATTCATCTTGATCCCGGAATTATCGGCGCTCGCGTTCACCGTGATCGTGATATTGCCTTCGCCCGTTGAAGCATAGCCGAAGCTAAGAGTGGTATCGGAAGGAAGGGAGGAGGATGAAGTCGAAGAACTGCTTGGGGTATTGAAGGTGATAAAGGCTTTTAAGATTCGCATACATGGGCTGGGTCGCGCTTGTCGCGTTTTGGGAGGCTTCCTCTTCAAAGACGACGATCCGGGCGCCGAAGGTGTCTTTGCTAGCCAAGGTGTTCAGGCTCTTATGGCCCATACCATCATCGCTGGCTTCGTAATAGGCGCCATTTTGGGAATAAAGATATTCGATCGCGTGAGCTCGGTCGCGGCCGAAGTGGCGCTGCCGAGCTGCATCGTCACGGTTGTCTTGGAGTAGTAATGGACGCCTTTGATCGAACGGATTTCGCTGGACATGTTGCCAGTATTCGGATCCACGTCCGCAGAGGTGAAAGTATACTTGCTGAAATCGAAAGCAAACGAGGAAGAGTCGTGATAGTCCTGAATCTTTTGGGCACGCGCCACCGCTTCAGCGGTCGTAAGCGATTGGCCACCGCAGGCGGATAGGACGCTTACAAGAAGCATCGTCGGAAGGACGAAATGTTGTTTCTTCATGGTGAATGAAACTCCTTTTGGTCATTTGACCGCCACGTAGTGTAGTCCCATAATTTGGGGAATCAAGCGACAATTTGGCGCTTTGTCATAAAGGCCACAACCACCCCTTTTTTGATGGTTTTAAGGGTCCTCAAACGCCATAAAAAAAGCCCCCGCTTCTAGGCGAAGAGGGGGCAATCTTGACGGAATTCGTCCGATTACTTATCGGACCAACGGACGAGGGTGACCTCGGCGTTATCGCCGCGGCGGGCGCCGAGCTTATAAGCCTTGGTGTAGCCACCCTTACGAGCGGCGAAACGCGGGCCGATTTCGGCGAAGAGCTTGTCGAGCGCGGTCTTGCCGCTGGCCTCATCGATCACGATCGGGCGGATGACGCGGGCCGCTTCGCGGCGGGCGGCGAGATCGCCTTGCTTGGCGAGGGTGACCATGTGGTCGGCCAAAGTCTTGAGTTCTTTGGTGACGCCCGAGGTGACCTTCACTTCATCGTAAATGATGAGATCGGTGACGACGTTGCGGAGCATCGACTTGTTCTTGCTCGCGGTATACGGTGCCTTAAAGCGGACGCCGGCTTTGCCGTGAACGTTTTTTCTTCCTTGTGCTGCCATGTTGTTATTCTCCTACATAGTCCCGGAAATGGAGGCCGATCGAAGCGAGCTTCTCTTTGACTTCCTTGAGGGACTTCTTGCCTAAGTTACGGACCTTCATCATCTCGTCCTCGCTCTTCTGAGTGAGTTCCATGACGGTGGAGATGCCCGCGCGCTTAAGGCAGTTATTGCTGCGGACGCTGAGATCGAGTTCTTCGATCAGCATGCCCTGGTACTTGTTGTCTTCGGTCTTCACTTCTTCTTTGACGAGCTTGTAGCTCTTCACGATATCATCGAGTTTGGTGAACTCGGCGAAGTGCGCGACGAGCAGCTGAGCCGCCATCGCCACCGCTTCATGGGGTTTAACCGAGCCATTGGTGGTGACTTCGAGGGTGAGTTGATCGAACTTGCTATCGTGGCCGACACGGGTCGGCTCGACGAGGTAAGCGACTTTGGTGACCGGGCTGTAGTTGCTATCGGTGGAGATAACGCCTACGGTCTTGATGCCACGCTCGACTTTGTTGCCTTCGCTCGTGACATAGCCGCGGCCATTGGCGGCATAGATGGTCATCTTGATCTTGCCATCCTTGTTGAGGTGGGCGAGTTCAAGATCCGGATTGACGACGCTGACTAAGGCCGGGACTTTGAGGTCGCCCGCTTTTAAGGTGCGGATGCCCTTATCGTCTTCGGATAGTTTCGCTTCGTCGGTATCGATTTCGATCCGTTTGGTCTCATTGCTGGGATCGTCGATCTTGAGGACGAGGTCCTTAAGGTTGAGGATGATCGAGGTGACGTCCTCTTGGACGCCGGGGATGGCGGTAAATTCGTGGCGGACGCCTTCGATTTCGACGGCGTACACGCTCGCGCCGGGAAGGGCGGAGAGCAAGACGCGGCGAAGGGCGTTGCCTAAGGTGAGGCCGAAGCCCCGTTCGAGGGGTTTCACGACGATGCGGGCATAATGCTCAGACTCGTCATTGACTTCGACGTTCATAGCGATCGGTTCGAAGGGATCGGGGAGCTTTAACTCATCGGCCTTGATATCGGTCTTATTGACAGTTGCCATTATTGGTAAATCCTCCTGAATGGTTTCCTATGTGACTCATGTAGCGATACGTCCAGCGAGGGACTAGCCTCTAGGACGTTTGGGAGGACGGCAGCCGTTATGCGGAATCGGAGTGGTGTCTTCAATCGAGAGGACCTGCAGTCCGACAGCGGCTAAGGCACGCACGGCCGATTCACGGCCAGGGCCCGGGCCCTTCACATCGACGTCGATCTGGCGTAAGCCCTGATCGAACGCGGATTTGCCAGCGGCTTCGCCCGCGAGCTGAGCCGCGAACGGAGTAGCCTTTTTGGCGCCTTTATAGCCCAAGGCTCCAGCCGAACTCCAGGCAATGACGTTGCCTTGGGGATCGGTGATGGTGACGATGGTGTTATTGAAGGTGCTGTGGATGTGAGCGACGCCTTTAATGAAGGAGCGTTTGATCTTCTTCTTGCGGGCCGAGGTGGCCTTGCCTTTGCCTTTGGGGGCTTCGGCGGCTCCCGCGGCGGGAGCGGCGGCTGGAGCGGCGGCTTCAGCGGGTTTCTTGGTTTCTTCTGCCATATCTTTACCTCATTAAGCCTGCGTGGCTTCCTTCTTGTTGGCGATGGTCTTACGCTTACCTTTGCGGGTGCGGGCGTTGGTGCGGGTACGCTGTCCCCGAACCGGAAGGCCTTTCTTGTGGCGGATGCCACGATAGCAGCCGATATCGGTCAGACGCTTAATGTTGAGCGCGACTTCGCGGCGTAAATCGCCTTCAGTGCGATACTTGACGACTTGGTTACGAAGGGCAACCAATTGATCGTCGGTCAAATTCTTCACGCGGATGTCTTCGCTGACTTTCGCGTCGGCGCAGATTTTGCGCGCGGTCGAATCGCCGATCCCGTAGATGTAGGTCAACGAGATCACGACCCGTTTTTCATTGGGGATATCAACCCCAGCAATACGTGCCATATTTTGGTGTGTTTCCTTTCTTTAAGAATCAGCCCTGACGCTGTTTGTGCTTGGGGTTGGAGCAGATGACCATGACTTTGCCATGGCGCCGAATGACTTTGCATTTATCGCAAATCGGCTTAACGGATGGACGAACTTTCATATGCGGCTCCTTTTCTTTGTTTTAGTTCTTGTAACGGAACGTAATACGCCCGCGTGTTAAATCGTAAGGTGAGAATTGGACAGTGACCCGATCGCCGGGGAGAATACGGATGAAGTGCATCCGAATTTTTCCCGAAACGCAGGCAAGGACCACCGTGCCATTCGCGAGTTTCACCTTGAACATGGCGTTAGGTAGGCACTCTAACACCGTCGCGTCGACTTCAATGCAATCTTCTTTACTCAAATGAACTCCTCCTTAATTAGAGTTTGGTGAGAATCTCATAGCCGTCTTTGCTGACGACGATGGTGTTCTCGTAGTGGCTGGTGAGTTTGCCGTCTTTTGCGACGACGGTCCAGCCATCCTTTAGTGTCCGAACATCGGGTCGGCCTTCTAGGACCATCGGCTCGATGGCTAAGGTCATGCCTTCTTCGAGAATCGGACCTGTCCCCGCTTCCCCATAGTTAGGGATGTAGGGGTCTTCGTGCATGTGGGTGCCGATCCCATGCCCCGTGTAATCGCGGGGAACGGAACAGCCATTGGCTTTGACCGTCTCTTCGATCGCGTGCTCGACATCGCCTAGATGAACTCCAGGACGAACATGCGAGACGCCATTATAGAAGGCGGTTTCAGCAATTTTGATCATGCGGAGAGCTCGCTGCGAGCAAATCCCGACGGGATAAGTCCGAGCCGCATCGCCCACATAACCATTAAGGGTCGCGCAGAGATCGAGGCTCACGATGTCCCCATCCTTCAAGATGATCTTGGGGGAAGGAATGCCGTGAATCAGAACTTCATTGACGGAGAGACAGACCGAAGCTGGATAGCCATAGTAGCCAAGCTCCGTCGGGATCGCTCCGTGATCGCGAATGACCTTTTCGGCAACGTCGTTGAGGGTTTGGGTGGAGACCCCAGGTTGAACTAAGGGTTCCACCGCTTCGAAGACCAGGGCGACAACGCGCCCCGCTTGCCTCATGAGTTCCACTTCACGTGGACTCTTGATGATGATCATTTCGTCGACCTAAGGAGACTTTGGATCTCCTTATAGAGGGCGATATGTCCAACCATTCCATCGAAATGATGGAGGAGATTAGCTGATTTGTAGTAGTCGAGGAGCGGCTGGGTCGACTTGTAGTAATTGCTGAGCCGGACCTTTAAGCTCTCCGGATTATCGTCTTTGCGCTGAATGAGGGCGGATCCGCAGATATCGCAGATGCCTTCCTTCTTCGGCTTCATGTCATTGACGTTATAGGAGGCGCCGCACTTGGGGCAGACTCTCCGGCCGGAGATCCGGCGGACGAGTTCCTCATCGGGGACGCTGATGTCGATGACGCAGTTGACCGGGCGGCCGATGGCCGGACCGATTTTATCGAGGGCTTCGGCCTGCGGAATGGTCCGCGGGAAGCCGTCGAGCAAGTAGCCTTTGGCGCAATCGGGTTGGCTCAGCCGTTCTTGGACTAAGCCGACCGTGATGTCGTCGGGGACGAGGTCGCCGCGTTCGATGATGGCTTGGGCCTTAAGTCCAAGCGGAGTCTTCTTCGCGATGGCTTCGCGGAACATGTCGCCAGTCGAGATGTGAGGGATCTTGAATTCCTCGACGATCTTGGTGGCTTGGGTTCCTTTGCCCGCACCGGGCGGACCCATCAAAATGATATTGAGCATTAGACGTTCACTCCTTGTACTTCTTCGAAGGACTTGCCGGCGAGTAAGCCGTCAATCTGAGCATTGAGCTCGATCGCGACGCCGACCACGATGATCATGGAGGTGCCGCCGATGGCAAGGCTCGTATTATCACCGAACACGCCCGAGAGCGTGAGGATGATCGGTAAAGCCGCAATGAAGGCGAGAGCAATGGCGCCGATGCAGGTGATGCGATTCAGCACTTTGCCGACGTAACGCTCGGTCTCTTTGCCCGGACGAATGCCCGGGATATAGGAGCCGTTCTTTTGGAAGTTATCCGCGAGATTGGCCGGATCGATCTGCATCTGAGCGTAGAAGAAGCAGAAGGCGATGTTGAGGACGGTATAGATGATGAGGCCCCACGGCATCTTCCAGGTATTGTCGTTGAACCAGGGCATGGTATACATCGTCGAATAATCGAAGATTTTCAACCAGCCGGCATTGGCGGCGTCGCTACTAATAAACGAAGCGATGACCGAAGGTGCCATCATGATGGACGAAGCGAAGATGATGGGGATGACGCCGGCCGAGTTGACCTTGATCGGTAAGAAGGAGGCGCGAGCCATCGAAGCGGTTTGCCCGCCTTTGCCCGCATGCTGGACCGGGATCTTGCGCTTGCTGAGCTCAATGAAGACCACGAAGGCCGTAATGAGGAGAAGCGCGAGGATATAGAGCGTGAATTGGAACGACCCCTTGATGAGGTCATTGGCGCCATGGCTGCTATTCGCGGTGATCCATTTCGACCAAGCGGTCGAAATCTGAATCGGTAGCGAACGGACGCAGCCGGCGAAGATGATGACGGAAATGCCGTTGCCTAAGCCTTTTTCAGTGATCTGATCGCCGAGCCACATGACGAGCATGGAGCCAGCGAGCATGATGGTGACAAGGTAGGCGTAACGCCAGAAGCCGACGAGGCCGGTATTGGTGAAGCTGATGTAGGAGTTGTTCTCCATCGTCTTGATGATGCCATAGGCCTGAACCGCTCCTAAGAGTAGCGTCAGGTAACGGGTCGCCATTTCGCTCTTCTTACGGCCGTACTCTCCTTGTTTGGAGAGCTCCGTGAGGGCGGGAAGGACGTCCTTCGATAGCAATTCGATGATGATTTGGGCGGTGATGTAAGGCGAGACGCCGAGGGCGAAGACGGAGAAGTTGCTGAGCGCACCCCCTCCGAGGAGGTCCATTAAAGCGATCGCATTGCCCGAGTTCATCGCGTTGGAGAGCTGATCTCCGACTTTGACGCCCGGAACCGTGATCGCCGCCCCAATCCTCACGATGAAAAGGATCATGATCGTGAAGAAGATTCTTCCGACGATTTCCTTATTCTTGAAGATCGAGACGAACTTTTTCATTACTTCAGGACCTCAGCGACTCCACCCTGCTCCTCGATGGCCTTTTTGGCCGAGGCGCTATAGGCGGAAGCAACGACGTGAAGCTTCTTGCTTAAGGTTCCCTTACCGAGGATTTTAACCCCGTCGAGTTCCTTTTTCACTAAGCCTTTTTCGATGAGGGCAGCCGCATTGACGGTCGCGCCATCCTCGAAGACGTTGAGTTTCTCAACATTCACGATGGCGTAGATGATCTCGCGGTTCTTGTGGGATTTGCGGTAGCCGCCGAATTTGGGCAAACGCCGATATAACGGAGTCTGGCCGCCTTCGAAGCCGTTGGCCTTGGTGTGGGCGTGTGCGCCCTGACCTTTGGTGCCTTTGCCGCAAGTTTTGCCGTTTCCGCTTCCGCGGCCACGGCCCTTATTGAACTTTTTGATCTTCGATCCTTTGGTGATCGAGAGGGTGGCTAAGGATGACATTACTTATCTCCTTTCGGCGCTTCGGCTTTCGGGGCGGAAGCGACGGGTTTAGCAGCAAGCGGAGCCTTCGGGGCAAACTTCGCGGGGGCGGGTTTGGCAACCGGAGCCGGATGCATGGCCTTGATTTCTTCCGGGGTCTTTAAGCCGCGGAGGATCATGGTCTTATCGTAGGCCTTCATCGATTGAAGGCCGGCGTGGGTGGCGCGAATGACGTTGATCGGCGCGCGCGAACCATAGACTTTGCTCACGACGTTTTTGATGCCAGCGAGCTCGAGGATGGCGCGGACGGCGCCGCCGGCGACGATGCCGGTGCCGGGTTTAGCCGGTTTTAGCACCACTTTGGTCGCGGCATAGATGCCTTCGACGTCGTGGCTGAGGGTGTCGCCCTTGCTGATATGGAGGGTGAAGAGCTCTTTGCGAGCGAGTTCAAGCGCCTTTTTGATCGCATCGGGGACCTCGCCGGACTTGGCCATCGCAAAGCCATATTTGCCTTTGCGGTCGCCGATCACGACGAGAGCGGAGAAGCGGATGTGTTTGCCGCCTTGGACAGTCTTGGAGATGCGGTTGATATCAACGACACGCTCCTCGTATTCCTTATCGGCATCACGGAAGCCACCACGGCCTCCACGACGCTCACCCGGACGGCCTTTGTGGTCGCCGAATTTGCGATCGCCCGGACGGCCCGAGGATTGCGAACCATGCGGTTCAAAACCCGCACGGGTGCCATTGCCATGGAAACCAAACTTGTTGGGTTGGCCAGCCGCGGCGGGTGCCGCAGCTTTAGGCGCTTCGGCCTTCGGGGCTTCGGCTTTGACTTCCGCTTTCGGAGCGGGAGTCGCGATTTTCTTTTCTTCTTCCATGTTGGTTCTCCTTAGAACTGGAGCCCGGCTTTGCGGGCGGCGTCGGCTAACGCGGCCACACGGCCGTGGTAGAGATAGCCATTGCGATCGAACGCGATGGTTTTGATGCCTTTGGCGAGGGCCTTCTTGGCGAGATCTTCGCCAACTTTGGCCGCGCCTTCGCAATTGCCGCCATCCTTAAGCTTAAGGGCGACGGACGACGAGCTCACCAAGGTGACACCTTTGGCGTCATCGATGATTTGGGCTTCGATGTTCTTGTTGGAGCGGAAGACGCAGAGACGCGGTTTATCCGACGTCCCCGAGATCTTTTCGCGGACCCGTAAGTGCTTACGCTGACGGACCGCGGTGCGCGATGTTTTTTCAATCATGATTGCTGCTCCTTATTACTTCTTGGCAGTCGCGGCGGCGCGCTTGCCTTCCTTGCGGATGATGTACTCGCCCTTATACTTGATGCCTTTGCCGCCATAGGGTTCGGGGCGTTTGGTGTCGTGGATGAGCGCGGCGGTCTGGCCGACGGCCTGACGGTCGCAGCCTTCGACCACGATGTGCGTTTCATCGGGGCAGCTGATCTTGACGTTCTTGAGCGGTTCGATCACGACTTCGTGGCTGAAGCCAACGGAGAGGACGATCGCGGCTCCGCGCATCGAAGCGCGATAGCCAATGCCGCTGATCTCGAGTTCTTTTTTGAAGCCCTCAGAGACGCCTTTGACGGCGTTAGCGAGGTTAGCCCTCGCGGTGCCGTGGTTTTCTAAGTCGACTTGCTCATCGCCATTGCGTTTGCAGGTGAGCTTGCCATCCTTGACCTCGACGCTGACATCTCCAGCGATGGAGACGCTTAATTCGCCTTTGGCCCCTTTAACGGTGACGGTGCGGCCATTCACTGTGACAGTGACGCCGGCAGGGAGGACGACGGGTTTAAATCCGATTCGTGCCATATGTTTTTATTTTCTCCTAGTGATTACCAAACGTAGCAGAGAACTTCTCCGCCAACGTTTTGCTTGCGAGCATCCGCATCGGTGAGGATTCCTTTCGGAGTCGAGACGATGGCGATGCCCAGTCCGCGGAGGACCCGCGGAAGCTTATCGGCGTTCGCGTAGACGCGAAGACCGGGTTTGCTGATGCGCTTTAAGCCGGAGATGACGCGCTCGCCCGAAGCACTGTACTTGAGGGTGAGGGTGAGGGTTTTGACACCCTCGACGTCTTCGATGCGGCAGGCGCTGATGAAGCCTTGATCCTTAAGGATCTTGGCGATGCCTTCTTTTTGCTTAGAGGTCGGAACGGAAACCTCCTCGTAGCGTAACGCGTTGGCGTTGCGGATGCGAGTGAGCATGTCGGCGATGGGATCTGCGTTCATGTTGTTATCTTCCTTTCCTTACCACGAAGCCTTTTTCATGCCCGGGATCTCGCCTTTATAAGCGAGCTCGCGCAGGCAGATGCGGCAGAGCTTGAACTTGCGAAGGACGGCGTGAGGACGGCCGCAGCGTTCGCAGCGGGTGTACTCGCGGACCTTGAACTTCGGGGTCCGATGCTCTTTGACTTTTAAACTGGTTTTTGCCATAGGTTATCTCCTTACCTTCTGAACGGCATACCCATCTTTTCGAGAAGGGTAAACGCTTCTTTATCGCTGTGGGCGGTCGTGACGATCACGATGTCCATGCCTTGCGTCGCGGAAACTTTATCGAAGTTGATTTCGGGGAAGATGATCTGCTCCTTAATCCCTAGGGTGTAGTTGCCGTGGCCATCGAAGGCGTTCTTGCTGACGCCGCGGAAATCGCGGACACGCGGCAAGGTGATGGAGACGAGCTTATCGAAGAATTCGTACATCCGTAATCCCCGGAGAGTGACTTTGCAGCCGATCCCCTGGCCTTCACGGACTTTGAAGTTCGCGATGCTCTTCTTGGCCTTGGTGGTCACCGGGTGTTGTCCGGTGATGGTCGCGAGCTGATCGATCGCGTCTTCAAGGAGCTTGCTGTTGAGCGCGGCTTTGCCGACGCCCATGTTAATGACGATCTTATCAAGCTTAGGGGCTTGCATGAGAGAGCTATAACCAAACTCTTTGACGAGGGCGGGAACGATCTCGCTCTTGTACTTCTTCACGAGGCGGTTCTCGTACTTCTCTTCGGGAGCCTCGGCCTTTTCGGCTTTAGCTTTCGGAGCAGCCTTGACGGCTGGTTTTTCCGCTTTCGGAGCCGCGGCTTTGACCGGTTTGGCTTCGGCGGGTTTTTCCGCTTTCGGGGCAGCCTTCACGGCGTCGATTTTCTTTTCTTCTGCCATAATGGGTTACCTCCTTACTTATCGAGCGACTCGCCAGACTTAGCGAGCCGGACTTTTTTGCCTTTGACGTTGCTGATGTGGACGCGGGTGGCCTTTTTGGTCTTCGGGTCGATCAGGGCAACTTTGCTGGCGTCGAGCGGGACATAGATGTCGACGACGGTCCCTTCCGGGTTCTGTTGCGTCGGTTTCTTATGTTTCTTGTGAACATTGATACCTTCCACCACGACTTTGTTGAGCTTGGGGTAGACCGCTTGGACTTGCCCCTGCTTTCCTTTGTCGGAGCCGGACAGGACAATGACTTTATCGCCTTTTTTGATGTTCATTTCCTTACTCCTTATAGCACCTCGGTGGCGAGCGAGATGATCTTCATGTAGCCTTTGTCGCGGAGTTCGCGGGCCACCGGTCCGAAGACACGGGTGCCGATCGGGGCTCCGTCGGCGTCGATGAGGACAATCGCGTTATCATCGAAGCTGATGGTCGAACCATCTTTGCGGAGCACGGGGTGCTTCACGCGGACGATGACGCCTTTGACGACGTCGCTCTTCTTGACTTTGCCATTCGGGATGGCGTCTTTGACGGCGCACATCACGATATCGCCAAGCGAAGAGACTTTGCGGTGGCTGCCGCCGTATTGGCGGAAGACCCGGACGATGCGGGCGCCGGAGTTGTCGGCGACCACAAGGTTAGTTTCTTGCTGAACCATGATTACTTAGCCTCCTTGGGGGCAGCGGCCTTGGCTTCGGGTTTATCCTCAGCTTTCGGGGCTTCCTCGACCGGTGCCGGGGCAATCTCGGAAGCAGAACCTTCCTTAGCTTCAAGCGAAGCTTCGGCGGATTCGGCCTTCACGATTTCGACGGCATGCTTATCGATGCTGACCAGACGGAAGCGTTTGGTCTTGCTGATCGGACGGCAAGCCGTGATGGTGACAACGTCGCCGACTTTGGCGATGTTCTCTTCATCGTGGGCATAGTATTTCTTGGAGTAGCCGACCCGCTTGTTGTAAAGGGGGTCATTGCGCTCGGTGGAGACGGTCACGGCGATCGTCTTGTTCATCTTGATCGAAGTGACGGTCCCTTGAAAGGACGTTCTTTGATTTCTTTCCATAGTGATTTCCTCCTTTATTTCTTAGCGGCGGCCTTGATTTGGAGCTCGCGCTCGCGCTTCACGGTCTCAGCCTTGGCGATATCCTTGCGGATCGTATGGAGCTGTTCGCCATGCTCGAGTTGCCCCACCGCTTTCTTGCGGCGAAGTTCGAAGAGTTGGCTCTTGAGCTCGTAGATTTTGTCGTCGAGCTCTTGGGGATTGAGTTCCCGTAATTCTTTGACTTCCATTATTTCTTCTCCCCTTTCTCGGCCTCTTTCGGGGCTTCGGCGGGTTTGGCTTCGCTAGCGGCAGCGCCTTCAGCCGGAGCAGCAGCTCCAGCGGCGGCAGCACCTTCGGCGGGCACTTCGTTGCCGGTATCGGCCACGGTGGTCTTCTGGACGAGATCCTCGGCCTTAATGGCATCGAGGGACGATTCGTGTTGAGCTCTCATCTTAGCGAGTTCAGCGTCGGAGAGGACACGGCTGGTCTTCACGATGCGGCACTTGAGCGGAAGCTTATAAGCGGCGAGGCGTAAGGCCTCTTGCTCGAGCTTGCTATCAATACCGCCGATCTCGAAGAGGATGCGACCGGTCTTGACGACGGCGACCCACTGTTCGGGGTTGCCTTTGCCGGAACCCATACGGACTTCGGCGGGCTTACGAGTTTTGGCGAGGTGCGGGAAGATACGAATCCAGACCTTACCAGAACGGTCAGTGTAGCGGGCGAGGACGATACGAGCGGCTTCGATCTGATGATCGGTCACCCAGTTGCCCTCGGTGGCTTGAAGGCCATATTCTCCGAAGTCGACATTGGTGCCGGCCTTGGACTTGCCTTCGTACTTGATGCCGTGCGGGCGACGATATTTAACGCGCTTTGGCTGCAGCATTGTTCAAATCTCCTTTCGGAGCGGCCGCTTCCTTAGCGGATTCGGCTTGCTCTTGCTTTTTCGCCTGGTCTTCGTCGGCTTTCTTGTTAAGAGAGCGGCAGATCCAGACTTTGACGCCGATGCGGCCATAGGCCGTCGCGGCATCCACGTGGGCGAAATCGATGTCGGCGCGTAAGGTATGAAGAGGAACGACGCCCTCTTTGTAACCTTCGCGGCGGGCGATTTCCGCTCCGCCTAAGCGACCACCGCAGAGGGTACGGCAGCCTTTGGCTCCCGCCTTTCTCATACGTTGAATGGCTTTCTTTTGCGTGGCGCGATACGAAGCGCGGTTCTCGAGCTCCGAGGCGATCCACTTCGCGATCAAGGTGGCATCGAGATCCGGGTTCTTCACGTCGACGACGTCGATGTGGAGGGTTCCGGTCTTGACGATCTTCCCGAGTTCCTTGCGGATCCGGGCGATGTTGGCGCCATCTTGGCCGATCACGACGCCCGGGTGGGCGACGTAGGCGACGATTTTGACATCGTGGCCTTTATCGGTTTTGACACGGCCGATCTCGATGTGCGAGACCATCGCGTCTTTGAGGTTCTTTTCGAGGTAGCGACGAATCGCGATATCCTCGAGTAAGAAGGTCGAATATTCTTGTTTGTTGGCGAACCATTTGGATTCCCAATCGCGGTTGACGCCGATGCGCATTCCAACCGCATTAACTTTTTGTCCCATATTTGGTGGTGCTCCTCCTTACTTTCTTTCCTTGATGACACAAAGGATATTGGCGTTGCGCCGAATCATCGGCGATGCCGAGCCTTTGGCCCGAGGAGTGAAACGCTTGATGCGAATGCCATCGGAGACTTGGATCTCCGCGACATAGAGCGCTTCTTTATTAAGACCGAAGTTGTTGACGGCGTTGGCCGCAGCCGACTTCACGATCTTTTCGATGGGGAGGGCGCCGACCTTGTTGAGGCGGGATAAGATCCCTAAGGCGACGCTGACGTCCTTGCCGCGAATCACATCCGCGACGAGGCGGACCTTACGCGGGGTGACCCGGACATCGCGGGCGAAGGCACGGGCCTCAGTAACCTGGGGCTTTTCTTCCTTCTTGCTCGCGGCGGCTTTCTTCGCTTCCTTATCGGCCTTTTTGGCTTCTTTGGCAGCGGCTTTGACCGCTTTCTTGTCCTCTTTCGGGGCTTCCTTAACGGGAGCGGCCTTCACGACTTTTTCTTCTTTAGTTTCAGCCATGTTGGTTTACTCCTTATTTCTTAGCCGGCGCAGCGGCTGGTGCAGCCGGGGCGGCCGTTGCGGCTTGATCGCCAAGGTTGTTGCCATGGTGACCATTGAAGGTGCGGGTCGGGGCGAATTCGCCTAACTTATGGCCGACCATATCTTCGGTGACGTAAACGGTGATGTGTTCGTGGCCGTTATAGACCGCGAAGGTTTGTTCGACGAAAGCGGGATAGATGGTCGAACGGCGAGACCAGGTTTTGATGATCTCTTTCTTGCCGGACTTCTGAAGCGCTTCGACCTTTTTCATCAGGTAAGCGTCAACGAACGGTCCTTTTTTAGATGAACGTGACATGTTCTATCTCCTTTGCCTTACTTATCGTTCTTCCGCCGCATGATGAGGCGGGAGGAATTCTTCTTGAAGTGACGAGTCTTGACACCCATGCAGCGCTTGCCCCAAGGGGTACGCGGAGCATCGCGGCCGACCGGGCATTTGCCTTCGCCGCCGCCGTGCGGGTGGTCGTTCGGGTTCATGGCCGAGCCACGGACCGTCGGACGAACGTTGGCCCAGCGGTTTTTGCCCGCCTTGCCTTTATTGATGAGGTTGAAGTCCTCATTGCCGACGACGCCGATGGTGGCGCGGCAGTTATTGAGGAGCTTGCGGACTTCGCTCGACGCAAGACGCACCATGACGTACTTGCCTTCGGAGCCGAGCACCTGAGCGCTCGTGCCCGCGGCGCGGCACATCTGGCCGCCTTTGCCGGGCTGAAGCTCGACATTGTGGACGAAGGTGCCTTCGGGGATGGACTTCAACTCGCAGCAGTTGCCGGTTTTGATATCGGTAGAAACTCCCGAGATGACGGTGTCTCCGACCTTGAGGCCTTGCGGCTCAAGGATGTAACGCTTCTCGCCATCCGCGTAGCAGATGAGCGCGATGTTGGCGTTGCGGTTAGGATCGTATTCGATCGTCTTGACGGTGGCTTTGATGCCATCTTTGTCGCGACGGAAGTCGATGATGCGGTAGCGGTTCTTGTTGCCCCCGCCGATATGGCGGCAGGTGATCACGCCCTGATTGTTGCGGCCGCCGGAGTGTTTCTTCGGGGCGAGCAATGATTTTTCAGGAGTGGCCGCAGTGATCTCCTCAAACGTCGAGTTCGTCATGGCGCGACGGCTCTTCGTGTAAGGACGATATGTTCTAATAGCCATTGTTTTTCTCCTATAGTGGATGCTTTCTAGCTAAGCTAGCGGTGATTCCTTACTCCTTGAAGAGGTCGATCGCGCTGCCTTCGTGAAGCGTCACGATGGCTTTCTTATAGCCGCTGATCGAACCTTGGTAACGGCCACCACGGGTGGTGGTCTTCGCGCGCTGGTTGACGACTTTGACGTCATCGACCTGGACTTGGAACACCCGCTCGAAGGCGGCTTTGATCTCAGTCTTATTCGCGCTCGCGCTTACGCGCACGGTAACCTTATTAGCATTCTGCATGAGCGCCATCGACTTCTCGGTGATGTGCGGAGCCTCAATGACTTCGTAATCGTGGGCAGTCGCTTTCGGGAAGCTCTTCTTCGGGGCTTCGGCCTTCTTGGCGGGCTCAGCTTTGGCTTCCGCTTTCTTAGCGGGGGCCTTCTTTGCAGCCTTGGCGGCGGGTTTATCTTCGGCTTTCGCTTCGGGTTTCACTTCCGCGGCTTCGACTTTCTTTTCATCGGCTTCCATTATTTGAGAGCCTCCTCGATTTTCTTAACGTCGGCTTTGCTCACGACGAGCGAGGCGCAATTAAGCACATCGTAGACCGAGATGTTGCCGAGATTAACGACTTTGACGCCGGCGACGTTGGCCGCCGAGGCCTTGACCTTCTCATCGCTCGAGACGAGGAGGACTTTGCCTTCCGCCTTCACGGCGGCGAGGTCTTTGACGAAGGCTTTGGTCGAGACATCCGCGAGTTTGATCTCGTCGATGACGATTAAGCCTTTTTCCGCTTTCTCAGAGAGAACGCTCTTAAGCGCTAACTTATGCGCCTTTTTGTTCTGAGAGAGTTTGTAGTTCTGCGTGCCATCCGGTCCGAAGACGTTGCCGCCTCCGACCCATAACGGAGACTGACGGTCGCCCGCACGGGCGCGGCCAGTTCCTTTTTGGCGCCAGGGTTTAATGCCTGAGCCATTGACATCGTGGCGCTTTTTGGTTTTCGCGGTGGCCTGGCGAGCATTCGCCTGGTCGACCACAACGGCGTCATGAATGACTTGAGCGTGGTTATCTTTGATCCCGAAGACTTCAGCGGACACCGCGACGGTGCCGACCTTTTCTCCGGCGAGATTAACCACCGGTAGAGAGATGGATTTTTCAGCCATGGTTATTCTCCTTTCTTAGCCGCATCGGCGGGAGCAGCGGCTTCCGCAGGTTTGGCTTCAGCGGCCGGGGCAGCAGCCTCGGCGGGTTTAGCAGCGGCTTCGGCAGCGGCCTTCTCGGCGCGTTCCTTAGCGGCAGCAGCAGCGACGCGGTCCGCTTCGGCCTTAGCGGCGGCAGCGGCTTCGTCAGCTTTCTTCTTCTCTTCAGCGGCCTTCTTGGCATCTTCGGCGGCTTTGGCGGCGGCTTCGGCTTTAGCCTTGGCTTCCGCATCGGCGACCTTGACGTCATAGAGCGCTTTGATTTCCGGTTTGTGGAATTGGACTTTGATCGGGGTGCGGAGCATCACGATGCTGCGGCGGGGTCCCGGAAGACCGCCTTTAATAAGGATATAGCCCTTCTCGGCATTGACTTCGACGATGGTCACGTTGAGGAGCGTGGCTTGCTGCGGGCCCCAATGGCCCGACATCGTCTTGCCCGGAATGACACGGTTATTGGTACGGCCGTTATTGGCTAACGAGCCAATCTGACGGTGGTAGCCGGAACCATGGCCCTTCGGTCCAATGATATGGTGGTAACGTTTGATGGTGCCGCTATAGCCATGGCCCTTGGTGGTTCCGATGACATCGACGACTTCACCGGCTTTGAATAAGTCGCAGGTGATGGTCTCGCCGACATTCTTGGAATAGACTTCGTCGCCCTTTAATTCATAAAGGTGCTGTTTTGGCGAGACGTTGGCTTTCTTGAAGATGCCTTTCTCAGCCTTGTTTGTGGAGCGTTCGAGCTTATCTTCATAGCCCACCTGAATGGCTTCATAGCCATCCTTCTCCTTGGTTTTCTTGGCAATGACGGCGTTGGGAAGTACCTCAACGACGGTCACGGGATACATGGTCCCGTCCGAGGCAAAGACCTCGGTCATGCCCATTTTTCTTCCGATGATGGATTTCATGCTGCGGTCCTCCTTTATAACTTGATGTCGATGTCAACGCCCGAGGGTAAATCGAGCTTGCGTAAGGTTTCGACGGTTTCCTTAGTGGGATTGGTGATATAGAGCAATCTCTTGTGCGTACGGATCTCGAACTGTTCGCGGCTGTCCTTGTACTTGAAGGTCGCACGCAGAACGGTATAGACCTGTTTTTCGGTCGGCAGCGGGATTGGTCCCACCACACCGGCTCCGGTCTTCTTGGCCACGTCCATGATCTTTTCGACGCTGAGGTCGAGGATCTGGTGATCGTAGGCAAGCAAGCGCACCCGGATCTGTTTTTCTTTCGCCATGAATTTTCCTCCTTGATGAAATGTTTCAGGCTACTTGGCGATACTGCTTCACGCGAATTCCCCGACTGCCCATTCATGACAACGCCTGTGGGTGTGTCGGCAACCTCGCGTATCAACGCAAACGCCAGCGTGTATGACTATACGCGTGCGAGGGCGAGTGAGTCAACACAAAATTGCCATGTTATGTAATAAAAGCGGAATTATTCCGGCCGAATCTTTTCGGGGGGTTCCCAAAAGAAAAGGCCCCATCGAAGGAACCTTGAAAAACGCAATTTTGTTGTGCATTGTGCACAAACTTTTTGTTTTCTAACCCTTCCAATTTTGGTTTTTGGAGTCGGGCTTGGCTAAAGAGGTTGCATAGGAATACTTGCAGCCGCAGTAAAGCTGGTTGTATAAGCCATAACGGATCCGCATCTCGCGAGCCTGGTCGATGCCTTTGGCTTTCTTAAAGTCGCTATAGAAGTACTTGGTCTTGGTATGGCTGGCGGAAAGCTGCTTCCCAATCCCGTTTAAAATCTCGGAATTTTTCTGGCGGGAAATCGTCATGACCGTCGTGAAATAATCGTAGCCATTGCTCTCGGCATAATCGTAGGCTTCTCCCATGCGTTTGGTGTAGCAGATAATGCAGCGTTCACCGCCCTCTTTGCATAAAGCGTAAGGGGCTAAAGTTTCGTTATATTTCGCGTTGTCATACGGGGGGACAATGAGCTTCACACTAAAACCATAATCGCGCTCAAAATAGCCCAAGAATTTCTTTAATTCTTCTAGGCGTCTAAGATACTCCGCTTCCGGATAAATGTTCGAGTTGTTGTAATAGATCGTGACGTCAAAATGCGGGCACAAAAAGGTGAGGGGGAAGGTCGAGCAAGGCCCGCAGCAAGCATGGAGCAAAAGGCGGGGTTTCGGGTCTTTGGGCAAGGCCTCCAACTCCTTGAGGCTCATGAGATAGTAATTGATATAGGCCTGCGGCATCTTTAATCCTCGAGGTTATGGGAATAATCGTACTTCCCGTAAATGAACATGCCATCGCCAAAGGAAAAGAAACGGTACTTTTGTTCGATGGCTTCTTGGTAGCAATGCAGCGTCCATTTCCTCCCCATGAAGGCGGAGACGAGCATCACGAGGGTGCTCTTGGGCAAATGGAAATTGGTGATGAGGGCGTCCACCGCTTTATAGGTGAAGCCCGGCTGGATGAAAATAGCCGTCGCTTCGTCTTGGGTCGGATAGAATTTGCCCGCTTTGGCGAATTCGGCTTCTAAGGTCCTGACCGAGGTCGTGCCCACCGCGATGATGCGGCGGCCTTCCGCTTTGGCCTGATTTAAAAGGGCGGCGGCTTCTTCCGAGACATCGAAGGTTTCGCTATGCATGACGTGGTCTTTGGTATCTTGAACCTTCACGGGGCGGAAGGTCCCTAAACCGATGTTGAGGGTGATGTCCACCACCGTGATGCCTTTGGCCTCGATGGCCTTAAAAAGCTCGGGGGTGAAATGGAAGCCGGCGGTTGGGGCCGCGGCCGAACCCGGGACTTTGGCATAGACGGTCTGATAGTCGTTATTGTCGTCGCATTGTTTCTTGATGTAGGGCGGTAACGGCATCTTGCCTAAGCGATCAAGGATCTCGAGAAAGATCCCCTGATAATGGAATTCCATATGGCGGATGCCTTCGGGGAATTCCTTCACGCAGGTGCAGATTAATGAGCCATCGCCAAAACTGCAGGACGAACCGACATGAACGCTGTGGGCGTTACCCAGCAAGCATTCCCAGACATCTCCGCTCTTTTGGTTGAGGAGCAGGACTTCAACCTTGCCATGGGTATCGCATTTTTCGCCGATCAAGCGCGCCGGAATGACCTTGGTGTTATTGCGGACTAGAACATCGCCCGGGTGAAGATAATCCAGAATATCATGAAAGATTTTATGCTCGATCGTGCGGTGTTCACGGTCAATGACCATGAGGCGGGATTCGTCCCGCTCTTTCAGCGGGGTCTGGGCAATCAATTCTTCCGGCAGGTTAAAATCGAACAGATTAATATCCATTAAAAGCCTCGTTCATCGCCATACTTGGCGAGCATTTCTTGGCGGTAGCTATCGAAGCGGTCTTCTTGGATCGCCTTGCGCGCGCCTTCCATGAGCTTGATTAAGAAGCGGATATTGTGGATGGAATTCAAGGTCTTCCCGAATTCTTCATTGGCTAAATAAAGGTGACGGAGATAAGCCTTGGTGTAATGGGTGCAGGTATAGCAATCGCATTCGTCATCCAGCGGGCTGAAGTCTTCTTTGTATTGAGCCCCTTGGATGTTGATGCGGCCATGGCTCGTCATCAAGGTGCCATGCCGGGCAATCCGCGTCGGCAGAACGCAGTCGAACATATCGACGCCGCGGGCGATGCCTTCGAGCAAGAAGTCGATCGAGCCAACGCCCATTAAGTAACGGGGTTTATCGCTAGGTAAATAACGGACCGCGTCCTCAATCATTTTGAAGCAGACGTCTTTGGGTTCGCCGATCGAGGTGCCGCCGATCGAATAACCGGGGAAATCCATCTTGGCCAATTCTTTGGCCGCGTGTTCCCGCAAATCCGTAAAGGCCCCGCCTTGAACGATGCCGAATAAGGCTTGGTCATCCCGAGTATGCGCGAGTTGACCGCGTTTGGCCCAGCGAAGCGTCCGCTCCGTCGATTGCTCCACGTAGTCGTGGGTGGCCGGATAAGGGATGCACTCATCAAAGGACATGATGATATCCGCGCCCAAAGCTTCTTCGATCCCAATCGCGACTTCGGGCGAGAAGAATTCTTTATTTCCGTCGAGGTCATTGCGGAACTCCACGCCTTGTTCGCTGATGGTGCGGCTGCTCTTCAGTGAGAAGACTTGGAAGCCACCGCTATCGGTAAGGATCGGGCCATCATAATTCATAAACACATGCAGGCCCCCGGCCTTTTTGACAATATCTTCGCCTGGCCGTAAATGGAGGTGATAGGTATTGGCTAAAATAACGCCCGATCCGCAGGCCTTGACTTGCTCGGGGGAAAGGCATTTGACCGAGGCGTTCGTGCCGACGGGCATAAACATCGGGACTTCGACATCGCCATGGGGCGTATGCAAAATCCCGTAACGGGCTCCGGTGGTCTTATCGATGTGTTTGATTTCAAGATAAAAGTTCTTTGCCATGCCGCACTATTCTAAAGACTTCCTTGCCTAGAGGCAAACCTTAGAATTTGAAATCTAGATGCTGATCGGCCTTGAAGGAAGATAAAAGCCCTTTTCTTTTCTTTAACGCCATGAAGAAAATGTAGCCCAAGGAGACCGCCACCAGTTCGCCGAGTCCGACATAGGCGACGTTGATCCAAAAATCGAGTTCCAGGATGAAATAAAGCTCGGCCCCAACCACGAAGGCGTTGGCGATAACCGGATAGATAACGGCGACGAGTAGACAAGGTGAAGCATAGGCGACCAGCAAAGAAGAAATGAGGGTAGCTGCTGTCCCAAAGAGAATATCCGGCCAACCTAAGGGTGAGGTGCAGTTGCTGAGGAGGCAGCCTAAGGTTAAGCCGATCCAGAAGTCTTTGCGGAAAAAGCAAAGTAAGATCAAGGCTTCGGCGATCCGCACCTGAATCTGGCCGAAGGCAATCGGGGTCGAAAGGTACGTAACAACAAAATAAATCGCCGCAACGACCGCGTTGCTGACGATTTTGTAGACGACGTTATCGGACATAAAGAGTCCTCCTGATTTTTTAAAGCTGGGTTCCGAGGAAACAGCTTAGCGGGTGTAAGTATAGCCTAAACTCAATAGAAAGACATCCACGAATCGGGGACCCCATGCCCTTCTTCGGTGGCTTTGATGACTCCGGCAATCATGGGGGCGAGCGATAAAACAGCGACCCCAGGGAGGTCTTTTTCGATGGAATTGGTCACGACGATATCCTGAAAAACGCCTTTGGCTAAATTGCTGGCGGCATCCCCTGAAAGAATGGCGTGGGTGCTCGCGAGCATGACGCTGCGGGCTCCGCGGGCCTTGAGGGCTTCGGCGCAGCCAATCGCGGTCATCGCCGTATCGACGATATCATCGATGATGATGCAGACTTTGCCTTTGACATCGCCGACGACGGAAACGACTTCGGCGACATTGGGGGCGGGACGGCGTTTGTCGATGATGGCTAAGTTGGAATTAGGAAGTTCGGTGGCAAGGTCGCGGGCCCGATGGATCGAACCATGGTCGGGCGAGACCACCACCACATCTTCGGTCTTGATCTTGAGGGTGGCCAATTTCTTCCGGTAGTATTCCCCGAATAAGGGCACGACCGAAATATCGTCGACGGGGCAAGAGAAGAAGCCTTGGATTTGTTGGGTGTGAAGATCGACCGTAATGATGCGGTTCACTCCGGCCGTCTGAATGAGGTCGGCCACTAAACGAGCGGTGATCGGTTCGCCCGAGCGAGCCACCCGGTCTTGCCGCGAAAAACCAAAATAAGGAATGACGAGGTTAATCTCTTTGGCTTTAGCGTTGCGAAGACCATCCATGAAAATCAAGGTCTCCATCAGCCGCTCCGCCCCAGGCCGGCACGTCGATTGAATCACATAGCAAGTTTTGCCGCGGACCGATTCGGTCGGCCGCGCCAAAAATTCGCCATCGGCGAAACGGGTGACTTCGCTTTTGCCTAAGGGCAGCTTCAAAATATCGGCGATTTCCTGAGCCAATTTCGGCGAAGAAGTAAGTTTGAATAGAACGACGCTATCTTTCATATCGAGGTAATTGTATCACCAGTAGGCGACCGACATGAGCACCATATTTTTGTTGACTTGGTTCGACTCCATCGGCGTGATTTTGGAAATATCGAAATTTTTACGTTTCAGCAAAGCCAAACACTCTTGTCCATGGAACCAGTAACGAAGACCGTCATCTTCGAGGCGGTTGCCTTCTTTCATCGGCTGGACCTTGAGCGGCAAATAGAACATCTGGGAGCCCCGCATCATGAAGTTCTGCGGTTCCCAATCCAAGCTGATCTTGGAGAAACGGCAAAAACGATAGAGGCTGAAGAGGGCTTTGAAATAATCCTGAGGAAGTTCGCTTTCCGCCAGCATTTCAAGGACATCTTTTTCAGGGAAGTAATCGAAGGCGATGATGTGGTTATCGTCATCGTGGTAGGCAACTTTGGCCATATTGATGCCCGCATGCTTAAGCGTCTTATAATCCGCGAGGGCTTGTTGGTAGCCGCTCATATAAACCCGGACCAGGTATTTCACGCCCGCATAGACGGCGATATAGGAAATATGGTCATCATGGCTAGCTTGAATATGATCGATGACGAACTTTTTATTTTTGACGATGAGAGTTTCCATGGCTTAGTGATTATTATAGCAAAAATGCTGGGGCTTGTTTTTGCTCTCATTTCCCGCCTTGGTTGGCTTTTAGGATTTCGGCGAGACCCCCTTGGGCCGTCTCTTTATAGGCTTTCTTTAAAGAATCGCCGGTCAGTTTCATGGCAGCGACCACGTTATCGAAACTGACTTTGTTCTGGCGGATAGGGGCGACATAGCGCGCATAGAGGAAGGCGGTATAGGCTCGAATGGCTCCGATGCCATTGCGCTCGATGCACGGGATGATGACATAGCCGTCCACCGGGTCGCAGCTTAAGCCCAAGAAATGTTCCATCGCGACTTCAGCGGCATATTCTTGCTGATGAAGCGATAAGCCCGACAAAAAGCAAAGCGCTGCGGCCGCCATCGAGGAGGCGGTTCCGATTTCTGCTTGACAGCCGCCGATCGAACCGGCGATCGAGGCGTTCTGTTTGACGAGGTTGCCAAAGATTCCCGCCGCATAAAGAGCATCGCGGCAGGCTTCAAAAGAAACCCCGCGATCCTTATACATATAGTAGAGCACGCTCGGGAGCACGCCTGAGGAGCCGCAAGTCGGGGCGGTCACCACCTCATCTCCGCAAGCGGATCCTTCGCTCACGGCGTAAGCATAAGAAGAGATGAGCAAGGTGCGTTTCGCATCCTCGTCCACCGCCGCTTTAGCGACCCCGTACATCGATTTAGCGCTGCGGGAGACTTGAAGCTTGGGATTGTTATTCGCCGGGATTGGGCCGTCTTTGCTTAAGCCGTCTTCAACCGCGGAAAACATCTTCGTTAAGGCAATGGTCAGATAGGCTTCGATGCTAGGATCTTCAAAGTCGAGACAGAAGGTCTTAAGGTCATTGATTCCCGCTTTCGCCATATAGGCTTTGATCTCTTCGAAGTTATGGAAAGGATAGATATCTTTTTCGTTCACGCTCGGGTCATCGTGGCTGAGGAGCTCGCCGCCACCCAAAGAAATATAGGTGGCTTCTTTTAAGACTTTAGCGCCCTTCATCGCTTCGAACTTCATCGTGAGGGGATGGGTTTTCTTCGTTGTGACATCGAAGACGAGTTTGACGGGCAACGGGGCGAAGGCGGTGTCGACGGCGAATTCGCTATGGTGCCCTTTTCCCGTTAAGGCCAAGGAACCATAAAAGGTCGCGCGAATGCTATCAGAGCCCGCCGGCAAAGCCGCAGCAAAGGCTTTAGCGGCATTAAAAGGCGCGATGGTGTGGCTGGAGGAAGGACCAGGACCCAAACGGTAAAGTTTACTCAAACTTTTCATGGCATAATCTTAGGCCAAATCGAGCAAAGATAATAGAGTAGTGCCCTTCCTTTTCTTTTCCTATGGAAAAGGTCAGCGCCAAAAGTTATCATAAAGAACGTTATGTCGACCTTCATATTGCTCTCCGCTATCCCTGGTGCCGGCAAGTCCACTTGGGCCAAACTCTACGCCAAAGAACACCAAGGCGTTCATATCGTCTCAAGCGACGATGTCCGCAAGGCCGTGACGGGGAACCAGCAGAACTTTTCCCAAGAACCGCTCGTGTGGAAAACCTTCCTCGATACCATCAATGGCTTTGCCAAAAGCGAGCCGAGTTGCACCGTCATCGCCGATTCGACCAACCTCAATAATAAATACCGCCTCTATTATCGGGACATGACTCCCGATTTTACTCACCACATCTTGGTGGTCTTCGATATCCCCTACGACATTGCCCTCCAACAGAATCAGATGCGCCCCAAAGAAAAGATCGTTCCTCTTGCCGCCATGGAGCGGCTCCATAATGAATTCGAACCGCCCACCGAGGAAGTCATCCGCCGCTACGACGAGTATCACATCATCGGGCCAAGCTTCGTCAGCAAAAAGATTGCCGACGCCGATCCGAAGAAATCCTAAGAAAAAAGGACATCGCATCATCGCGGTGTCCTTATTTTTTAACTCGAGGATAACTTAGTTCGCCTGAGCCGGCTTCTTGCTGCTCTTCTTATTGCCGAAGAGGTTGGAGCAGATCAGGGCAATCGCACCTAAGAAGACCAAGCTGCCAAGGATGTAACCCATGACGATGTAGTCGGTGCTTTCGCAAACCTTGTTGGCGCTTTCAAGCGAGACGTAGAGAGGGGTCTTGCTCGTGGTCTTGCGATAAACGTATTCAAAGGACGACGAGGCAAAGAAGAGACCGGAAACACCAATCAAACTGAAGTCGGCAAGGAAGTGCGGCAGCTGCTTTTGCTCACCTTTCCGATAGCCTTTAAAGAAGAGCAAAGCCGCGACTAAGGAAACGATGAAGACCACGAGGGAAATCAAAGTGTAAATCATGAGTTCCTTGTTGATGATGGCGACGTCTTTAGGCGATTTCATCGTCACTAACCAAGTGATGCCAAGCGTGAGGGTTAAGCAGAAGCTGATGACGGCTAAGGTCGAAGTCAAAACGGTAAGAATGATATTGCTATCGGCGTCTTCAAGCATCTTCATCATCGGGACGTTCGAGGCGATTAAAGCAGCGATGAAGAGAATAACCGACACGACGATCCACCAAGCGATCGAGGACTTACCGATTAAGGTGTACCAGAAAGTCGCGTTGATGAAGAAGAAAGCGGCGAAGATGTAACCAATGGCGACGTAGCAGAGGAAGGAAGCCCGAACGATTTTGTCGTTATTTTCTTCACGGATGGATTTGAGCGAAAGCACAAAACCAAGTAAGCCAACCAGCATGACCGCTAAGCCAAGGACGCCAAACTGTAAGCAGAAGTTATAGCCGGTGTTGCCAATGAAATGATCGGCTTGAGACTCAGTGGATTGGGCAAAGAACTCGGGGCTAGCAAAGAAGGAGAAGTAGCATCCCAAGCAGCCAAAGGCGACAAAGATTAAGGCGAAGACAACCGCATTAATCATTCGGATCGATGAAGAATATTTCATGTTTTTGAACCTCTTTTTGGGGATCCGCAACCGACTTCAAATGAATGAGGGAAGCAGCAAGTAATAATTAAAGTCTATCTTGTAGAGATAGTCAAATGAGAATTTCAGCCGTTTTGCAGCAAAGCCAAGGCCACTTTTATGCCATCGAGAGCGCTCGACATGATACCGCCAGCATAACTGGCCCCTTCGCCGGCGGGGTAGATTCCTCGAACATTGCACTGGCAACTGTCGTCGCGGGGAATGCGAACAGGCGAGGAGGAACGCGTCTCAAAACCCGTCATGACCGCTTCGGGGTCCAAGAAGAAGCCTTGGCTGGCTCCCAGCAACGGGAAAGCCTGCCGTAAGGAAGAGGCGATATAGTCGGGAAGCAAAGCTCCCAAATCTTGCAAGTAGACACCAGGCTTATAGGTCGGTTTCACTTTGCCGAGGAGAATCGGATCTTTCTTTTTGAGGAAGTCTCCGACCATTTCAGCGGGGGCGCGGTAGGGTTTATCGCTATTGAAGGCCGCTTTTTCCAGAGCTTCTTGGTAGGCAAAACCATCGAGGGGATTGCCCTTAAAATAATCCTCGACTTTGACGTTGACGAGCAAAGCCGCGTTTCCGTTAATCCCATCGCGGGCATTGTAGGACATGCCATTGGTGACGACCGCATTTTCGCTGGAGGAAGAATTGACCACCACGCCGCCCGGACACATGCAGAAAGAATAAACGACCCGACCCGAAGGCAAATGAATGACGCATTTATAGGTGGAAGGCGGAAGCTTCTTGTTGAGATAGGCGTCATGATATTGGCTTTTGTTGATGTCTTTTTGGAGGTGTTCTACCCGAACGCCCATCGAGAAATCTTTTGGCTCCATCGCAATCTTGTTGCAGTAAAGCATGCTGACGGTGTCCCGAGCGGAATGGCCTAAGGCCAACACGAGATTTTTGCAGGGGATTTTTGTGGCCTCCCCGTCATCGTGAGTGTAAGTAATGCTTGCGATCTTGCCGCGTTTGATTTCGACATCGGAGAGTTTAGATTCAAAGCGAATCTCGCCGCCGAGATTGAAGATTTCTTGGCGGAAGGCCTTCACGATTTTCTGAAGATAATCGGAACCGATATGGGGAAGGGCGTCCGTCAAAATATCGTCCTTGGCCCCATGAGCCACGAACTCTTGGAGAACGAAATCAATCCGAGAATCGCGGACCCCGGTGTTGAGTTTGCCATCGCTGAAGGTCCCGGCGCCACCTTCGCCATAACACATATTGCTTTCGGGATCGAACAGGCCTTTTTCTTGAAGGGCCTTCACGTCCTTTTGCCGTTCTTCCACCGCTTTGCCCCGCTCCAAAACAATCGGGCGGGCGCCAGCGCGGGCAAGAATTAACGCCGCAAACATTCCCGCGGGTCCAAATCCCGCGACAACCGGCCGTTCTTTGAGGGCGCTTGGCGGGACGACGAGGGGTTCAGGCTCTTCGTAGAAGGCGATATTCCGTCCCCGAACGAACAGGGTCGTCTCGACTTCAAGGGAGTAGACAAATAGCACCCGCTCTTTACGGGCGTCGATCGATTTCTTGAGGATTTTCCAGCTGAACTTGGTCGGCGGAATCCGCAAGGTTCTCGCTAATTCGATCGGAAGTTGTTTCTCGTCCTCGTCCAGGTCGAGAGTGATATTGGTGACGATGTATTTCATAGGACGCTGACAAGCTTAAGGGCAGAGATGAGGCACCACGTGAGATTGTGCCCGCCGCAGAGTCCATCGATATCGAGGACTTCACCAACGAAGGCGACATTCGGTTCAATTTTGGAACGGAAAGCATCATCGACGTCGTTGAGGTCAATGCCACCGCAGGTGACTTGAGAATTGGCAAAGCCATAAGCGTGGTCAAAATGGAAGCTCAGGCCCTTCATCGCCTTGGCGATTTTAAAGAGATCGTTCTTGCTCTTGGCGTTTTCCTGCTTTAACCCCGCGATTTTCAGGACGTAATCGCGTAAAGGGGCCTGAAGGTAGGCGTCGAGGAAGAATCGAGGATTCAGGGCTTCCGCCTTCACTAAAGCCGAGGTGAGGTCAGCCAGATGAATCTCTGGGAAAAGGTCGAGAATCAATTCAACTTCGGGTTTGCCTTGTAACCGGCAGATAAACGCCTCGCAATTAAAGATGACGATGCCAGAAAGCCCATCGTCTTTGAAGAGGACCTCCCCCACTTCTTCATGGACTAAGCGGCCATCGGCGGTCACCGTGACTTTGGCTTCATGGCGAAGTCCCAACAAAGGTTTGGTTTTTTCGACGGTCGCAATCGGGCAAAGGGAAGGCAGCAAGGTGAGAACGTGGTAACCATGTTGAAAGAAGGTGGTGAATAAGGAACCATCGCTCCCCAGGTTGGGGGTGGAAACGCCACCGGTCGCGAAAATCAGTTGGTCAAAGGGATAGGTCTTTTCGCCATCGTAGAGGCCCCAAGGATTCGCCTTCTGATAATCCAGAATCTTCACTTTGAGATGAAAAATCACGCCCAAGGAGAGGGCCAGGTCATTGAGGTATTTCACGTAGGCGTTAGCGCTCAAGGTCGCGGGATAGACGTAATCCCCTTCCGAGGTTAAAGCGATGCCTAGACTCGCCAATTCTTCGCTTAAACGTTGAAAAGGATACTCCTGAAGCAAAGGCTCCATGTATAACGGATGGTTATAATCCGCGGGGAGGGTGCCATGGTTAAGGAGGTTGCAGCGACCATTCCCCGTGGCGGCAAGCTTGCGGCCGATCTTCTCATTTTTATCGAAAACTTCCACCCGGTATTCCGGATGTTTTTTCTTGAGATAAATGGCGGTGTAGAGCCCGGCGCTGCTGGCGCCAATAATGGCTACGTTCATGCCAATAGTTTATTCCTTGCTCATCCTTCCGTGAACAAAAAAAGAGAATCGGATCAGGAGGCGTCCGATTCTCTTGCGGCAAATCTACTTGATCAAGTATTGATCGAGTTCCCAAGGAGTGACCAAAGTGCGGAATTTATCCCACTCGATCTCTTTGGCTTCGACATACTTGCCAAAAGTGTGATCTCCAAGGACATCAAGGACGAGAGGATCGCTCTTCATCTCTTTGATGGCATCCTTCAGATTTTCAGGAAGATTGGGGATGCCCTGAGCTTCTCGCTGCTCCCGGGTCAAGGCAAAGATATTGTCGTAAACCGGGGGGACCGTGGCGTCGTCTTTGCAGTTGGCGATGCCATCAAGCCCAGCGCCTAAGATACAGGCAAGGGCCAAATACGGATTGGCCGTGCCATCCACGTTACGGATCTCGGTGCGCGTCGCGCGACCGCGAGCCGCCGGAATACGAATCATCGAAGAACGGTTAGCATCGCTCCAGCAAACGTAGCACGGGGCTTCATAGCCCGGGATGATGCGCTTATAGGAGTTGACCGTCGGATTGGTTAACGCCGCGATGCCGCGAGCGTGTTTGATGATGCCGCTGATCCATTTGCGGCAAGTCAGACTGAGGTTCATCGAATCCTTATCATCAAAGAAGATGTTGTTGCCCTCTTTATCTTCAAGCGAGCAGTTGGTGTGCATGCCACTGCCGTTAATTCCGGCGACGGGTTTCGGCATAAAGGTGGCCAAATAGCCATGTTTACGGGCGATGAATTTCACGACTTGTTTGAAGGTTTGGACGTTATCGCAAGCCTGAACGACGTTCGCGAAACGGAAGTTGATTTCTTCTTGGCCCGGGGCGACTTCGTGATGGGCGGTCTGAATGACGAAACCCAGTTTTTCGAGTTCGAGCGCAATTTCGCGGCGGATGTATTCGGCGCCATCGATCGGGGCCAAATCGAAATAGGAACCATGATCGACGGGGTCCATGATCGGGTTGCCTTTATCATCGAGTTTGAAGAGGAAGAATTCCGGTTCAAAGCCGACATCAAGCGCGCTGAAGCCCATATCGTTCATCTTCTTCACCATCTTTTTAAGAATGAAACGGGGGTCGCCGACGAAGGGCTTACCATATGGGGTATAAACGTCGCAAATGAGACGCGCCACCTTGCCATAGGTCGTGTCTTCAAAGTCGAGGATGAGCCAAGTGGAGAGATCCGGATGAAGGTACATATCGGCTTCCTTAATCCGCACGAAGCCTTCGATGGAGGAACCATCAAACATGATTTTGTTATCGAGCGCATCTTCCAACTGCGAGACCGAAATCTCAACGGCTTTGATCGTTCCAAGAATGTCGGTGAACTGCAGACGGACGTAGCTCACGCCATTCTCTTTCGCCATCGTAAGAATGTCTTTTCTCGTGTACTTTTCCATAATTTCCCTCCTTTGGGACCTTGGAACGCCAAAATTATGTCTCTTTGCGACTTTGAATCAAGATTTATTTTCTTTAGTCAACGCAACATTAGCGTTTACCGAATGTTTTTTTAGACAACGAATTGCTTTTCATTTCCTTTTTACAGTCTTGTAAGAGGAAGTTTTGTCCATTTTAACCCCATCAAGGCCGTAAAAAGAGGAAACGATTTCAAAATCATTTCCTAGGCGAAATAGCTTAACGAAAGAGCGAGACAACCGATGGCGCTCAGCATCGAAAGGATGGCGATGGGAGCCCCGTAGGCGACAAATTTAGCGAAACTGAGTTGAATGCCATCGCGCCGGAGGATCGCTAACCACATGATCCCGGCCAAAGCGCCGATGGGGGTCAATAATGCCCCGAGGTTGGAACCGGCGATGCAGGCGTAGACGTTTCCGAGGTTGGTTCCGTTAACGGAGACGATGGAAGAGAACAAAACGCTCATCGGAATGTTGTTGATCAGGTCACAGGTGAGAAAAGAAGCCAAGCCATACTTTAGGAGGCTTGGGTCACCGTCGAGCCAATTCGCAATGTTGGCCGTGACGCCATAGTTATTGAGGGCGAGAACGAAAGCGAACATCGATAAGACGAAGGGAATAACTTCATAAGGAACGCGTTTGGCCATCTTGGGGAAAATGTGGAGATCTTTGCGAACGAGGCCAACGATCATCAAAGCCAAGAGGTCCACCGCCATAAAGCCAGCGGCGAGGAGGTACATCTCCAAATGGATATAGTTGCTGATCGCCAAGGCGACGATGCAACCGCCTAAGCAGCCGAGGGCGATGCCCAAGGAAACTTTGTCTTTGATGGGCCGAAGGGGTTCTTCTTCTCCATGGATCTCGGCGGTGAGCTTATGGCCAAAGATCAGCAAAGTCACTCCTAAGGCGACCAAGGAGGAGACGATGGAGGGGAACCACATCGCTTTAAAGTAATCGAAGAACGAGATGCCGGCGCTTTCGGCGAGATAGATGTTGGTGACGTTGCCGATCAAAAGGATCTGCGACCAAGAGTTGGCCCCGACGAACTCGGCGAAAAGATAGGGCAAAGGATTGATCTTGGCATCCTTGCAAAAGCAAATGATGAAGGGGGTAAAGGTCAAAATGACAATATCGTTGCTGGTAAAGACGGTGAGAACCGATACTAATAAATAAAGAATAAAGAAGAGACGAATTTGGCTGCGGCCCGCATGGCGCAAAGCCCAAGAGGCCAAGAAGGCGAAGAAACCCAGTTCATCCAGAACAATCGACATGACCGCCATCGAAAGGAACAGGACCAAAATCTTGCCGGGGTTAACCGCCGAATCTTTGGTGAGGCCGCTCCACAAATCGCTAGGAGATAAGGTCCAAGATAAGACCAAAACCAAAGCGCCGAGTAAGGCGATTGGCCAGTAAAGTTGAAGGGTACGGCCTTTGATTTGAAGGGCGGGTTTAAAGATCAAAGCCAGGACCATAAGCCCAATGGTGACGGCAAAAATCGTAATCGAAGCAATCATAGCAAGGGGTATTCTAGGCTGAATCCTTGCTCTTGCAAGCACCTACGGCCTTAGAAGAGTTACAATTAAGCCAACCCTCAAGGAGAACAACCATGGAAACCGATCCCGAAAAGATCTTCGCCCCCGCCCAAGCCGCCTATAGTTTTGTCATTTCGAACCTCAAAGAAATCTACGATCTTCTTCCGCAAGAAGATCAAAAGCGCATCTTTGGTGGCAGTTTCGAGAAAATGCACCTCGGATTCGACCTCGTGCTTCAGAACACCTTGCTGAAGATTGGCACGGTCGATGGGGATGTCTCCCCCAACGAAGCCGCCTTCTTAGCCCGCTTAGGCGATATGGGCTATGACCTCTGCGATTACGTGATGGCCTTCGCCAAAGCCGCCGGCGAAAAGATCGAAGTCAGTTGGGGCGCCTTTGAAAAAGCCCCGATTCCGACCGTCCGCGAGTTTACCGAGCTGATCGATGTCGCGATTTCGCCGATGACGGATTGCCTCTTTAGTATGTTCAGCCTCGTCGATATGGTCACCGAGAAAGACTATTTCACCGTTCTCGAGGACTCCGTTCTCCAGATCGCTGATGCCTTCCTCGCCATCGATTTCAGCCGCAGCGAATATGAAAACAACGCTGCCCTTGCCCAAATCAAGGCGGATATCCTTCAGCCGATCGTCGATAACAACATCGCCCTCATGGTCGCCTTAGGCCAAGCCAAAGACCCCGATGAAGCTAAGGCAAAGCAACTCGAAAAAGCCAAGGCGAAGCAAGACGCCAAAAAGGCTAAAAAAGCCGCGAAGAAATAACCCCCTTTAAAAGACCACTGGCCGCGAAACGATTCGCGGCTTTTTTATTTCACGTATTTGACGGTGAGCAAAATGTCGTCTTCAGGGGCGTTGCCGCCATCTTTGGCGTTGCAGTAAATGTGGGTTTTGAATTTCGTGATGCCGGCATCGATGCTGGCCAGCTCAAGAGTCTTAATGAAAAAGAGACCTTTATAAGAAGCCTGATCGTTGTCTGGATCGATGATGACGTAAGGGTTCTCCCCGACCCGATATTGGAAGGTGCGGTTCGTCGCGTTAGCCGGCTGGACGGACGTTTGGAAGAAGTAGGCGATATATTCCGACCCCTGATATTGGAATGGGGCGTATTTGTCACGGTCATAGTATTCGATGGTGATAGCCTTAACGCTCGTGGCCGGATTGATGGTCGGCGCATTGCCATTGAAGTCCAAGATCGTAACCGAAGAGATATAGACGACCGGGACGATGCCAGTCGGAATCGAGCCGATGAAGCCCACCAGCACGAACGAGAGCAAAGTAATGCCGGCGATAAAGATCAAGACACCTTTTTTCATAGGGTAGCCCCCTGTTGATAAATCAGCGAGATTTTCTTGAAGTAGAGAATGGCGTTAAGACCTAAAAATAGGGCCCCCATGATAGCGAATTTGAGGGCGGCGGTTCCGTTGCGGCTTAAGGAGAACCACACGGTGAAATCCTGCATGAAATAGTAATAGAAGACTCCGGCAAGCAAGCAAACGGCCACACCGATAATGAGGACGCGTTTCTCGGAATCGCTCGCGAAGTTATGGTCGACGAAATGATCTTGGTGGCTGGTGAAATCAAGGCTGGCCGCGTAGAGCAAATGTCCAATGTAGAAACCCACGATTCCCAAGCATAAGAAAGCAGCAACGACCGGTTCCACTGCCCTTACCGAAGCAAACAGTCCAATCGAGACGCCGATGCTGATCAGCCCCAAACTCGCCGGAGCAAAAAGTTTGCTCGTGAGCATGAAGGATTGCTTCGAAGGGTAGGAACGGGTTAAGGCAAAGGCATCGCCTTCGGCCGAATAAATGCCCGCGATCGTAAGGTTACTCATCAAGGCGATAACCATGATGAGCAAGCAAATGATGGCCATGACCATCATATCGCCACGGATGTTCGTGGCCATCGCTCCGAACATTTTCCCAATCAAAGTGATATAGATCGGCATAAAGACGAAAGTGCCAAAGAAGCCAGCGAAAATATCGGGGTTCTTGAAAAAGAGAATCGCTTCCTTGTGGACCTGCGCCCAAAATGAGGAATGTTGGGGGAGATGCAGCGTCTTGATTTTGCCCCGAGCCAGGAAATCATTGCTGGAACTCGCTAAGCCGAAGTACAGAGGGTTCACGAAGATCAACATGAGAACGAAGACGAGTAAAATCGCAGCCAAAACGCCGAGTAAAGTGAAAACCGATATTTTAGAAAAAGAGGTGGCACCAAAGCCCGTATTTTCTCCCATGCTCATGAGGGTGAGATTGTAGAAGAAAGACAAACGATTGGTGTAGAAGTTTAAGGCGCTTTGGATTTGATTGAAATACGGACCCCAAGAAGAGAAAAGATCAATCTTATTGGGAAGCAAGGAGACGATCCAAGAAACCAAGCCGACGAGTCCAATGAAGAATAGCGAGGCCGCAATGACGGCGATGACGTTATGCCGCTTCATGAAACGGCTCACGTAATAACCAGGGATTGAAACGATTGAAAGAAAGAGGACCTCAAATAAGACAAGCAAAGCCCAACCGAAGATGAGCCAAAGCATGAAATACCAGGGAAAGCGCGAGAAAACCATATAGCCGAGGAGGAAGGGAACCTCAATCAACATCGTCTTAAGGAATTGACTCACGAAGAAGACGAACATCCTCGCCGTGAAGACCGTGTTGGCGTTGCACGGGAACGTGATCATAATCTTGTTGTCGTTATTCCAATAAAGGATCTTGAGCAAACCTAGCAAAGCGGGAATATAACCTAAGAAATAAACGGTCATCGTGATGAAAGAAGGCACGCTTTCGGGCACGAAAGCCAAGACGGAGAAGATTTGGAAGCTCGAGGCAATCGAAAAGAAATAATAGGAAATCACCACCACCGCTGCAAAGCCGATGATGGACAATAAGGTTTTGATGAAGGACCGCTTAAAATCGCCTTTGAAATCGAGATTTAAAGTATTACGAAGCAGCATTTTGACCACGGTGAAAAAGCGGGACCAGTCCACGCCGAAGCGTTCCTTGAACCGAATCTTTCTTTTTTCCCGGGAGCTGAGTTCCATCAAGCGCCTTTCTTATCGAATTTCTTCTCTTCGTCGATAAGAGATTTTGCTTCTTCTTCGCTGTCGCTTGTCAATTGAAGGAACAAGGTTTCAAGGTCGACGCCCTTCGCCTTTAGATCCGCCACGGGATCGGTTTCAATGAGATGGCCCCGTTTAATGATAATGACTTCATCGCAAAGGTTTTCGACCACGTCGATGATGTGACTAGAGAAGAAAACAATGTTGCCTTTTTCCGCGTGAGAACGCATCAGTTCCTTAATCTGGAAGATCGAATTGGGATCAAGGCCGGTCATCGGTTCATCAAGAATCCAAATCTTTGGCTCGTGGACGAGGGCGGCAATGATGGTTATTTTTTGCTTCATGCCGTGGGAGTAGGTCTTCATCGGCATATTGAAATGGGCTTCCATTTCCAAACGCTTTAATAAATCCGGGACCCGAGCTTCGCGGTCTTTGCGCGAAACGCGATAAAGATCAGAAATATAGGACACATATTGCCGGCCCGTTAAGTTTTCATAAAGAGCATAGTTATCAGGAACATAGCCGATGCACATCTTTGCTTCGGTCGGCTGAGTGACCACATCATAACCGCAGATGGAGATGGTGCCTTCTTCAAAGCCGTGGAGGCCAACCACCGATTTGATAATGGTCGATTTACCCGCGCCATTTTTGCCAAGGAAGCCATAAATATGACCCCCGTGGAGCGAAATTGAGAAATCGGTGACGGCAAGATGATCGGCGTTCCCGTAACGTTTGCTTACGTGCGAAATCACCAGCGATGCTTCGCCTGGGGTTCCGAGGGTTTCCGTTTCTTTTTCTGCCATGGTGTTATCCTCCCGAGATTGGTTCTCGATGGCCTGAAAGTGGCTCATTTTAATGCTGCGGCCATATCCGGCCGTCAATAACGCAGAAAGATCATCGACCCCTTTGAAGAGCAACTCGTAGACGAACCACATGGCAAAGGAGAGCCCGCAGTAGGTCAGATAATAGAGTAAGAGATAGAGCCAGTGAATGGTATAGGTGTAGCCGTCTTTAGTAAAGACCGTCGTGGTATTAAAGATGTTTTTGGCCCAGTTGCCAAGCTTATCGGCAATGAAGGTTGAATTGATGAAGAAAAAGTCGATGGTCTTGCCCTTAGGAAGATGGGGAGTGAAATAGGTATCGATGGAAGCGACTAGAATGAAATAGAGGGCAAAGCCAATCATCGAGTAAGCGAAATACTTCATCTTGGGGCGTTCATAAATCCCTAAGCAAATGATAAGAACCGGGAAAAAGAAGGCATAGTAATGGTTGATGTAGAAGTGGATGACGCTCGGAGAAAAAGCCGCTTGAGCAGCGCTATAGTTTGGCATGAGCAAAGCCAAAAGCGCTCCGATAACGTTGATGAACATCGTGAAATAGAACAACCCATAGGAATGAAAGACCAAGGTGAGCGGCATCGTGTACATGGCCGTGTTGCAAATATGGAAGGGCCAACCGGTAATCGAACTCCAGATCCCATAACGTTCAATCGAGATGTAGCCAAACATTGCCCCGTAAGAAATAAAGGTTAAAAGGGCTCGGCGATGAAGCTTATCAAAACGGTGCAGCAGGATGAAATAAAGAATGGGAAGAGCAAAGCAAATATAAAGAAAGAGGCGATGGGTGACATTGAAATCGAGAGCTAAGGGCAAATATTTGGTGCTCTCGCCATAGAGGTTTTTAATCGTGTAAGCTTGCAGGTCGCAAGCTACGAAGAGGAAGAGTCCAACGTAGATGGCGTAGCGTTCTTCCGCGGTTGTTTTAAAGGACGAGTTAACCCGCCAATCATCAAGGCAATAGGAGAGCATTAAACCCAGTTCAATAGCCATCAAAAGGCTGCGGTATTGAAAGCCTAACTCCGCAACATTCCCCACCACCCCCATCGTCAGATAAGGGAAGAAGGTCGCCATAATGAGGACGGCGGGCGTCACGACGAACTTGCGAATGTCGATCAGCATCTTCGTGGGATAGAATTCCACCACGCCGATCATGATGACCGCTCCGATCCAAAGGCCACCGAAAATCGAAGAAATCGCGACCTCAAAAGGATTCATGAAATCGCACTGGAGCCGATTGATCTCTTCTAAGGCATCACGGTCCATGCCATTTTCCAAGGGTCCGTTAAAGTAAAACCGAACAAAAAAGACCAAAACCAAAGCCAAATAAAGAACCCGGCGGATCAGCAACACCCGTTTTTCGGGGATGGCCCAGTAAAGGTAGAGATTGGTCAACTTTTTCGACTTAAACGCCTTCGGTGGGAAGGCTTTTTTAACCTTGGAAGGCAGATAAGCGAACCCTAAGAATCCCAGGGCAAAGATCAGAAAGGCCACCCAAACATAGGGAGCAAACGTTCCTAGGGAGGGGTAGAAAGAGTAAAAGGCGGCGAGTGTGAACGCGCCGCCTAGGGGAACTAGACCCCATAACGATTTGAGGTGAAAAGAGCGATCAGGCATGGGTTAAGTTAAGCCGCGTGCTTGATACCGAGAAGCAAAGTGAACGAGTTGCTGCCAATATAGTTAGCATACGGGTTCGCGGTATTGCTGAAGTCACTGCCTTGATGATTTCCCAGCATGCTGAGGGTCATTTGATCCATGGTTTGGAAGGAGGCGTCGAGATCGGTCGAGGCCGAAGCGCCCATCATGCTCATGACCGTCGAATCGAGGCTCACGAGTTGGCTGCTGGCGTTGACGTTCGCATAGTGATACTTGCTGTTCGAGTTGCAGTTGCCGAAGAGCATCGCAGCACCCGAAGAGCTATACATGGTATCGAGGACGCTTAAGGCACCAAACGGAGTGCTGTAGAGACCCGAAGGATCGCTCGATGCGAGTTTCGTTAACGTATCAATACGACCACCGTCATAATCGACGACCGGAATCGAATTGAGGTTAATCTTGGCCAAGACGGCGCCTTGGGCCGCGCTAATGCCCGAACCATTGAGCATAGTCAGGGCCAATAAGTTGATCTTGCCTTGAGCGTAAGTGCTCGGATCAACCGACATATTATCGAGGAAACTCGATTTGCCAGAAGTCGCCGGCATAAGGAGCAGGTTGACTCCCTTTAACGAGGTCACGGCCGACTCTGCACTATACTGTTTGAACCAACCGCCTTGTCCAGCGACCCAGTTCTCGAGGTACGAAGCAGAATCAACATCGAGGGTCGCAGCGACCGTGGTCGAAGAGATATCAGAAGTGATGCCGAGTTTCGTGTAATCGAACTGACGGCTCGACTGGTTGAAGATGAGAGGTCCGCCAGCGTTAAGGATTTCGCTATTGGTGATCACCATCTTGTTGCTATTCCAGTTGAAGAGACTCGAGTTGAAAGTGTTGTTGAGACGGCTCGACACGATCTTGCCAATCGGCTGTACGCACTTTTCAGGAAGCGGATTAGCGTAAACGATCGTGTTGTAATAATTGGTGAGAACGCAGTTATCCACCGTGGAGTCCACCCACGGTTTTAAGAAGATAACGCCGGTCTTTAGGCCATCGGAATCGGTGGAAACGCCTTCGTTGCCGACACCCTGGAGATCGTGAATGCTCACGCTGGCTTTGTGAACAAGCGGGACACCACCATCGACCCATTCGGAAGTGGATCCGAAGATCGTGGCGTGGCCTTCGACCATGTTGCCGGTAATCGCAGTTGCCGGATCGAGACCTTCGCGAATAATGAAGGGGAAATCGCTGCCCAAAGAAAGCTTGTGGTAGTTACCATAGACCGCAAAGTTCAATTCATCGGCCGAATCCGTACTTTGAAAAGTGTGCTTGACGAGATAGGACGAATCTTTTAAGGAGCCATCAAGCGCCGCCAAGGAACTATCGCGGGTGCTGTCCCAAATATAGTCATCCGGAATATCATCTTTGCCTAAAACGACATCCTTTTGGAAAATACCAACGTGATAATTCCGATCAAAGGGGATGCCTTTGGCTTCCTTCCATTTCCGAATCACGGCATCGTTGGCCTTGGGGCCTTCGCCGCCGGACTTATCGCCATCGACGTCATCGTTATTAAGAACGAAGAGGTCTTTGGCTTGATTGATGTTGTAGCCATCAATGACTTGGATGGCATAAGTGATATCTTTCATGGTGCTGATGGCACCACCGGCATAAGAAAGGGTGAGTTTAAAACTACCGGTCTTGCCTTCGATGAACTTGACTTGGCCTTTGCTCTTTAAAGCGGCGATATCAGATTCGGCCATGTAATCGCTGAGCGTTAAGGCGGTACCTTTATCATCGGTTAAGGACACGCTGACTTTACTCGGATCCAGAGTATCAACCAAGGTGACAAGATCATCATCCGGGACAACGCTGGGGAATAACGACATGGCATTTTGAGTGCCGACATAAAAGGAGGTTTTTTCCTCGAAGGGGTACTTCTCGCCAGTCTGAATGTTCTTTTTGTCCGAAACGTTGCCTAAAGTGGCAGTGAATGCTGAATATTCCTTATTGGGCGCCCAAGAGTTAGGAATAGCGTAAACGACTTTGTAGGGAACGGTAACCTGGAAGGTCCCGATCGTTCCCGTATAAGTAAGGATATAAGAAGAGCTGTCCGAAAGGATGCTGGTCTTAATTTCGTCATGGCTGAAAGAAGAAGAAGCATCGGCATAGGCAATTTCCCCGAGCTTAGTCCCTCCGGCATTGAGAGTCTCAATCACCAAATCTTCAAAGATGGTTGCGTCTTGAATTTGATAGTTCAGTTGAAAAGAGGCGGGCAAGGTTCCGGTTTTGACCCGGATCGAGGCAACTTTCTTATCTTCTGAGGAAACGGAGGAAGTCGTACCGCCGCTTTGCGAAGACGAGGTTCCCGAATCTGCCGATCCCGAACTGTTGGATTGGGAGGAAGAACTATCGGTCTGGCCGCAGGCGGCGAGAAGACCACCAAGCAGAGACAATGTAACAAGCGAAGACAACGTTAATGTTTTTTTATTCATATATTTCCTTGATTAATTAATGAGTGTATTTGGGACACGATTTGGTTTCCCGGACCGAAGTTAGTTTTCTATGATTGGCAAGTTCCTCCATTGTGATTTGAAAAAACGTTAATCCAAAAAGAATTGCAATCAACCCGTTACGATATTAAGACCTTCAAAGACGGGTGTCAAATCAACCCAAAGTTGAGTTTTGTAAAGGTCCGCAAAAAGCGCGGTGTTCGAAAATTCCGAAAACCGCAAAACTGGCATTATTTCAAATTTTGGTTAAGTCTTAGCGGTTTGTTCATCTTTCAAAAACAAACAATTTTTGCGGTTTTTAAGAAACCAAAAAGACAATTAATGACCGCCTGTTAATACTTTTGTTAGTCAAAAGGGTTGCTTTGGTGAAAAACTACTTCAACAACTTTTCAATAGCGAGAAAAGTTTCACGAGAGATGACGTGCTCGATTTGGCAACAATCTTTCTCCGCGTTGGTTTCAGAGACACCGATTTTTAAGAGATAGGCTTTCAGGACTTTATGGCGGCGGTAAACTTCGCTAGCTAATTTTCGTCCTGATGGAGTCAAGGCCATATCCCCATAATCTTGCCGGGTGATGTACCCCTTGCTGATCAACTCGTGGCCCATTTGATGAACCGCCGGTTTAGATACACCTAAAAGTTCAGCGACTTTGGTGGTCTCTAGGGGTTCCTTCTTTTCCTCAAGCATTAAAAGCGCTTCAAGGAAGTCTTCGACCGATCGGCTTTGTTTCATAAGAATAGTTTAAGGCCTGCCACGACCATTTCAAGGCGAATACTTCCAACTTCCCTTGCGCGCGTAATAAAGAAGGACTACTATACTGGCGGTAAAAGTTAACCTTAATTAACTTTCGAGGTATCCCCAATGTCCGAACCTGATAACTACGGCCCCCGCAAAAATCTACGACCTGGCGAGTTAGGACATCTCTCGGATTTAAAGCGCGGACAAAAGGGCGTCGTCCTCGATTTTCATAACGATAATGCAGCTCTCCGTCGGCATTTGCTCGATATGGGTATCACTAAAGGCGTCGTCATCGAAATCAAAAAGATTGCTCCTTTAGGCGACCCTATCGACATTAAACTCCGCGGTTACGAACTTTGCGTGCGCCGCGTGGATATGCGGGGCATCGATATTAAGGTGGTTGAATAACATGATCATTGGACTCGTCGGTAACCAAAACGCGGGGAAGACAACTCTTTTCAATTTGCTCACCGGTTCTAACCAAAAGGTCGGCAACTGGCCCGGCGTCACGATTGAGCGTAAGGAAGGCCTGATCAAAGGTTCCTCCGATTTGACGCTCGTCGACACCCCGGGGGTTTATTCTCTTTCGCCTTACACGGATGAAGAAAAGGTGACCCGGAAATTCTGTTTAACCGCCAAACCGGATCTCATCATCAATATCGTCGATGCCACTTCTTTGGAGCGGTCCCTCTACTTGACCACTCAATTGCTCGAGCTCAATACCGATGTCATCGTCGCCTGCAATATGTCCGATATCCTCGCCCAAAACGGCATCACCCTCGACATGGATAAACTGGGCAAAATGCTTCAGACCACCGTCGTTGGCATCTCGGCCAAAAAGGGCACAGGCATTGATACCCTCATCGGGGCCATCAAGAACAAAACTTACCTGAAGAACCCCCACACCAAGATCTTCGAGCCCCCCGTTCAAAAAGAAATTGACCACCTCGAAGGCGACCTCAACCACGAACTGGAAGAATCACGCAACCCCAAATTCGCTGCGGTGAAGCTCTTTGAACGCGATCCTTATTTCCAAGCCCTTACCAACACTTCGACCGAAGATGAGATCAAAGCTATCGAGACCCAATATGGCATGGATGCCGAGCAAATCATCGCCGACCAGCGTTACGACTATGTCACGAAGATTAAGTCCGCGGTCGAAACCGATCGGGATATGGGCGAATCAATCACCGATAAGTTGGATAAAGTTTTTCTTAATAAATGGGCGGCCTTACCGATTTTCGCCGTCATCATGGCCCTCGTCTATTTCCTCTCGGTGGGCTTGGTCGGTTCGTTAACAAGCGATTTCATGGATGCCCTCTTTAATGGCTCGACCTCCATTTCCGTCTTTTATCATGAGGTGGCTTTTAACTGCAAAGGTTTAGGACCTTTATTGGGCGATTGGATCACTCATCTTGGCGGCAGCCCTTGGGCAGCGGATCTGGTCCAAAACGGCATCATCGCCGGCGTTGGAGCGGTGTGCAACTTCATCCCCCAGCTCATCATTCTCTTCTTCTGCCTCTCGATTTTGGAAACCACGGGGTACATGTCACGGATTTCGTTCTTCCTCGATCGAATTTTCAAGAAGTTTGGTCTCTCAGGTAAATCCTTGATCCCCTTTATCGTCGGTAGCGGTTGTTCAGTTCCGGCGATCATGTCCGCGCGCACGGTGGAAGATCCCAAAGAACGTAAGATGACCATCATGCTGACGCCCTTCATCCCCTGCTCGGCCAAACTCCCGATCATCGCCCTGCTCTCTTCCGTCGTCTTCCCTAACTATGGTTGGGTCGCTTCGTTAAGCCTTTATTTGCTCGCGGTCGCCCTTATTCTCATCAACGCCTTAATCCTCCGTCCTTTCTTAAAATCGACCGCGACCAGCTTCATCTCTGAGCTGCCCGCTTACAAAGCACCGAGCCCAAAATACGTGGGACGTGATGTCTTTGACAAGATCACCGCTTTCATTAAACGCGCCGGCACCATCATCTTGCTGTGCTCGGTTGTCGTTTGGACACTATCGCGGTTCACCTGGACTTGGTCCTATGTTTATGATCTCAGCAATTCCGCCTATAGCGATGGGGCTCTCCAATCCTGGCAGATCTCCCAATCGATGCTCGGCGGCATCGGTAAAGTTTTGGCTTATCTCTTTATTCCCACCCTCGGTGGCAATTACTCCTGGGGTGCGGCCGTCAGCGCCGTTCAAGGCTTAATTGCCAAGGAACAGGTCGTCTCCTCTCTCAGCGTGATTGCTGGGGGCGGCAAGATTCTGGCCAGCGATGCTTTCGCCTTCTTCAACACCAATCCTTGGGCCGCCTATGGCTTCATGGTCTTTAACCTCTTCAGCGCCCCTTGCTTCGGTGCGATTTCGGCGATGCGCAAAGAACTGGGATCCACCAAAGCGACTTTGCAGACGATTCTCTTTGAAACTTGCGTTGCCCTGCTCTTGTCGAGTTTTATCGGAACGATTGGCTGGGCGATTAACGGTTGGGCGGTGACTGGATTATGAACTGGGTAGATTTCACGGTGGTTGCGATCGTCGTCGTTTTGATCGGTCTCATCATCTACTTTTCGTTTATTCGCGGACGGAAAAATCCGAACAAGGCCTGCCGATATTGTGCCGAAGGTGCCGGAAAGAAAAAATCCCGACTAAAACACGACTTCGACCACAAATATCATAAACATTAGCGTTGGAAGTGTTGACAGTTTGTAATGTTTTTCTTGATACTCGTTTTTAATAAGTGCAAAATAGGCAAATGTAATGACGTCGGAACAAGCTCGTAACTCAACCAAATATCTTCAGATGCAGGCCGCCCAAAAAAGAAGATTATCCGGGTAGCTTTTAACCTCTTCATTACCCGTTCCTTCAACGAAGTTTCGATGAAAGATATCGCGGGTAAAGCTCGGATCTCCCGTCAGACGCTCTACAAGTATTATCGGACCATCGACGAAGTTATTTTCGCGATTGAAGTCGCCATTACCAACGAACTTGCCACCGCTCTTGTCGTCGATGTGGCGACCACCGAAAACGGACTTAAAGCCGCCCCGCAACTTCAACAAGAGATTTTTGATTATGGACGCCAACACCCCGATTACTTTTATTTCCTTTCGCTGTTCCAAAACTATAACCGCAATCGTCCGATCGACGATCCCTTGAACCAAGAGTTCCGCAATGATATCGAAACCATCTATCTTCCTTTTGATTTTATCCATAAAGGCCAAGAGGATGGTTCGATCCGGTCCGATCTCGATTCTAAAGCCATCGCTTATTTGCTTTTTAACCAAACGGCAGGTTTAGCGCTCCGCTTAGCGACCCTAGGCAACCAAAGTTTGCCGGCGGATCATTCCGTTACCGTGGTGGAACTTGAGTCCCTTTTCCTGCAATTTGTCGAGGAGGAACTCGCTCCTAGAAAATGAAAAACCGCCACCTGTGAAGGCTGCGGTTACGATCTCATTGATGAAGGGATGTGCTCTTCAATTCCTTCGAATCCTCAGAGAGCTTCGCTCGGCTAGCTGTCTCGAACCACAGTATCAACTGCATCGAACACACACTGGCGGTTAACACCCCTTCGGCCACCCTTATGATACAACGACTTTCGAGAATCTCCAAATTTTGAGAAGTTTGAACGATACAAGGTGTTAAGAAAAAGGAGACGTAGTAGAATGAAAAACATGAAAAAACTCATCCTTGTTTGTGGGCCCGCCGGAATCGGCAAATCGACATGGTGCGAGGCCTACAAAACAGAACATCCTAGCGAGGATGTTAACATTCTTGCCGCTGACGAAGTTCGTAAGAGCATGTACGGGGGTTACGATAAGTTTCCGCCCGATCACAATATGATGCACGTCTACCTTCAAATGATCGCCATCGCGACCGATCTCTATAACACTCATCCTAATCTCACATTGATTCTCGATACAACGATGCTCTACGACGAGCGCCGCCTCTTCTTTGTCCGCCATCTTCCGAAGTTCGATGAACGGATCCTCGTCTTATTGAAACTTCACGATTACAACAAATGCCTAGAGCGGAATCATCAACGCGGCCAAGAAAAATGGGTGCCCGAACAGGTCATCCTCGATATGGCCAAGCATTATGTCGATCCCGATCCTGATTGCCGGCGGCACTTCACCGAAGTCAAAGAGATCTACGTTGACTGATAACTAATGCGAATCAGGCTCGGAATGATCTTCCGAGCTTTCTTTTACCTCCGCCGAAACCGCAACCTTCTCGCCATCTTTTGGGGCTCTAAAAAGAAGGAACTTACGGCTCACATAGTTATAAACAAGCGTCACACAAGTCTTCAAAACGAAGACGATAGCAAAGGCCCAGAAAGGTCCCGCCGTTTGCGAAAAGATATTCGAGAATTTGACTTCGTTGATATTGATGTTGAAATTCGACTGGCAAATCCATTGGCCTAAGGCTTGCAAGCCGATGCCGATGCCCAAACCGATCGCCGAAAGAATGACGAAATAAAACAAGTAGGATTTGCTATGGGCTTTCTTTTCGTCTTTGACGTTTTGAAAGACCCAAAGCAACGAGAGCAGGTAGTTAAAGATGGTCGAAATAAGGAAGCCCACCGTTACGGCGATCACTTGAGGCCAAACCGAAGTCGTCCCCATCTTATCGCCAATGATGGCGAGAACCGCCCATTCGCAAACGAAATCGATGAGGGTCGCGCCTCCGCCGACCACAATGAAGCGGAGAATCTCAAGACCCAGGTTCTTATGTTGTTTCTCTTTGTCCATGCGCGGATATCTTACACCTTGCTAATAAGTGGAAAACAAAAAGAATTCCGTCGTCCGGAATTCCTTTAGTGGATTTTTACTTACGGATCTTGCCGGCGTGAGCACCTTTGCTCGCGTGGGCTAGAACGATGCCGCCTTGGTTGTTGGCCATCTTCTCGGCGTCCGCCATCGCAGCTTCTTTGGTGTCGTAGAGTTTGATCGACTTCTGGCCACCCGCGAACTTAATGGTCCATTTGCCATCGCTGGCGCGTTTGGCGACGTGATAAACCTTCGATGAATCTTTCTTAGCGGCTTTTTTTGGAGCCGGTTTCTTCGGGGCGACTTTCTTTTTGATTGCCATGATTGTTTCCTACTTTCCTTAAAAATGTTTTACACTATGAAAATGATTTTTCGAGAAAAGAATTTAGTCAATTTCCTCCAACTGTTTTAAATAATCTTCTACGCTGGCGTCGCTTGGCATCCTTAAATCTCCGCGCGGGGAGATCGCGACCGTTCCGACCTTAGCCCCATCAGGAAGGCATGACCGTTTGAATTCGTTTTGGAAGAAACGTTTGATGAAAACCCCCAACCATTTCTTAATGGTCGCGTCATCGTAGACACCGGCGTAGGCTTGCTTAGCGATGGCGAAGAGTTTCTTCGGCTCGAAACCAAAGCGCAAGAAATGATAAATGAAAAAATCGTGAAGCTCATAGGGCCCAATTTTGTCTTCGGTCTTTTGAGCAATCTGCCCTTTTTTATCCGTCGGAAGAAGTTCAGGCGAAATCGGTGTGTCGATAATGTCGTTAAGGGCTTTTGCGGCTTCGGGATGGAGCAAAGCATAACCTTGGCAAAGATAGCGAACCAAAGTTTTTGGGATCGATCCATTGACTCCGTACATCGACATGTGGTCACCGTTATACGTGCACCAGCCTAAGCAAAGTTCGCTGAGGTCGCCCGTGCCAATCATCAAAGCGTTGGTGTCGTTAGCGATATCCATAAGGACTTGGGTCCGTTCCCGAGCTTGAGCATTTTCGTAGGTGACGTTATGGTCTTCTGGGGAATGATCGATATCCTTTAAGTGAGAGAGCAAAGTATCCTTGATGTTGATTTCTCGGAATGAAACCCCTAAGGATTTCGCTAAGAGTTTGGCGTTATCGTGGGTCCGTTTCGACGTGCCAAAAGCCGGCATCGTCAAGGCGGTGATTCCCTTGAGATCGTATTTAAGAACTTTGAACGCTTCGACGGCGACGAGCAAGGCCAAAGTCGAATCCAGGCCTCCGCTTTCTCCGACGATCACCTTCTGCTGATGAACGGTTTCTAGGCGTTTCACCAGGCCCATAGCCTGCATCGTCATAATCGATTTCACCCGGTTGAGGTCGACTTCCTTTTGCTCGGGGATAAAGGGATTTCTGGAATAATGGCGGAGGATTTGATCCGGCTTTTTTAAAGCCATCCGAAACGGAAGAAAACGATAATCCGGCAAAGCGACATTGCCAAAACTTGTGGTCTTTAACCGCTCAGCTTCGATCTTCTCTAAATCGATATCCGCAATGGCGGGTTCTTGCTGAAATAAGGGGGATTCGCATAAGAGTTTGCCGTTTTCGGCGATGAGATTATGGCCGGCGAAAACCAAGTCGCTCGTCGATTCGCCATTTCCCGCGTCCGCATAGACATAGGCGCTAATGAGTTTCGCGGAAGTAATCGCAACCAAATTGGCCCGGTATTCTTTTTTGCCCACTACTTCATTGGAGGCGGAGAGATTAAGGATAACGTTAGCCCCCATTAAGGCGTGACGGATCGAGGGGGAATCGGGAACCCAAGCATCTTCACAAATCTCGGCGGCAATCTTTAAACGCGTATAACGTTCGTCCACATAGATGAGATTTTCGCCAAAGGGATAGGACGAGTCTCCAATTTGGATGCTGCTGAGATGATCAGGGGCTTCATGGAAGTAACGTTTTTCATAGAACTCGCAATAATTGGGGAGATTGCCTTTTGGGGTGACGCCCAAAATCTGGCCATCGTGAAAGGCCACCGCGCAGTTATAAAGACAGTTGCCATAAACTAGAGGGGCTCCGACAAGGAAAAAAAGATCGTGGCCTTTCGAAAAGTCTTTTAAGGCCAATAGGGCTTTTACGACTTGGCGTTGTAAGGTCGCCGTTAGGAACATATCCCCGGCTGTATAACCGCTTAAGGTTAATTCGGAGAAGACCAAAATAGCGACGCCTTGGCTCTCGGCCCAAAGGATTTTCTTTTCGATTTCTTGCCGGTTATGAGCCACCCCGCAGACGGCGGTATCGATGCTGACCGCGGCTACCCGCACAAAGCCTAAAGGATCATCTTGTGGGACGGAAGAAAGGGTTAAGGCCTTCGTTTTCGGGGCCAAAACCGCGGTATCGTTGCCTTGAAGATGCGATTCAAAATAAGCTTGAGGTACTAAAACAAAATCACCATAGCCATTCTTCGTAATGAAGATGGGATCGCCACTTTGATTGATTTGTTCATCAATTTTAGCGGTGTCACGCAAGGTGGTAATCGGCAGGATTTTTGGGTTCATGTCGTTATTATAGCATTTAAATGTACATTTCTAAAATTAAGCTGATTTTGAACAACTTGCTGACGGCAAGAATTGAAATGCTATAATCATTCCATGATTAAAACAGGAACGCATAACAAGGGTCTGATCATCGTCAACGCTTACGAAGTCCTTCCGCCGGTGCAACACATGGTGGATCGTCTCGCAACCGAACTCAACAACCTCAAAATCGACGTCGAAGTCAAAACCAACGCCGAAATCCTCTCGTATATCGGTTCGAATGGCGAACTCTATTCGGCCGACCTTCAAGACGATTTCTGTATCTTCCTCGACAAGGATCCCTACACTTCTCACATGCTTGAGCAAGCCGGTATGCGTTTATTTAATTCGGCCGACCCGATTCAAGATTGCGATGACAAGATGACGACCTACATGAAGCTTCTTCACTTCAATATCGCGATGCCTAAGACCATTCCTGGTCCGCTTCATTATAGTGTGTCCAATAACGATGACTTTCTTGAGAACCTCGTCAAGATGATTCCCTTCCCCATCGTCTGCAAAGAGAACTATGGCAGCATGGGCCAAGGCGTTTATCTCGCCAACAACATGGATGAGCTCAAAGACATCGAAAGCAAGATTTCTTATAAACCCCGTCTCTACCAAGAGCTCATCCGTTCGTCGTGGGGCTTCGATTACCGCCTCATCATCGTCGGTGGCAAGTTCAAAGTCGGTATGCGCCGCCGTTCCCTCACTGGCGATTTCCGCAGCAACATCGGTTTAGGTGGCGTCGGCGAAGTCGTCAACATCCCCGATGAATTCATCCATGTGGCCGAACGCATCGCAGCGATTCTCCGTCTCGATTATTGCGGCGTCGATCTCCTTCAAGGCCCTAATGGCGAGCCGATTCTTTGCGAAGTTAACTCCAACGCATTCATTCAGGGCATTGAGCAAGTCACGAAGCATAACGTGGCCGCCGATTACGCTAAGTACATCTACAAAACCATCTATACGATCTGAGTTTAATTCAAAACCATGGCCGAGGCGTAACCTCGGCCTTTCTTTTGCGTTAGTTAAGGCAATCTTTCTTAAAAACGATAGAATAAGAACGTGAAAATAAATAAAAAACTCGTCGTGAGCATCAATGGCTTTCCTCAGAAAATCCATCTTTGGGGACGCAATCCAGATAATCCGATCATCCTTTTCGTCCACGGCGGACCCGGAAACCCCTTCCGTCATTGGATCAAAAAGCACTTCTTGCCGTTAACGGATACCTATACCCTCGCGGTTTATGATCAGCGGGGTGCCGGCGGTTCTTACCGCAAAATGGACCCCAAAGATCTTCATCCTTGGGATTATGTCAAAGATATCGAAGGCTGGGCCGAATGGCTTTGCGCCCGTTACCACCAGCATCAGGTTTACCTCGTTGGCGAATCCTGGGGTTCCTTCATCGGCAGCGTGGCCCTCCTTGATAAACCTGAACTCTTTAAGGCTTATATCGGTTATGGCCAAGTGGTCGATATGAAGGCTTCCCTGACCATTCAATATCAAGAAACCTTGGAGGCCGTTAAGGCGCGCGGACTAAAGGATAAAGAAGAGAAACTTCTCAAAATCGGGGCCCCCGTGGATGGGGATTTCACTGTGAAGAATGGTTTAAATCTCTTTTACCCGATCATGTATCAAGCCCTTGAGGATGCGACCTTACCAAGTTTCATGAAACGGGAGATCCTTCCCTTTTATTTCTCCACCGAATATTCCTTGCGCGACAAAATCAATTGGGCTAAAGGCAAGGAACTTCTCGACGCCGCCAGGCCGTACTGGGGTGAGAACATGCCTTCGCTTTATCACTTCAAAGATTACAAGCTCGACTTCAAGATGCCCTATTATGTCTTCCAAGGCCACGAAGATTTTATCTGTCCTTGGCAGCAAATCCCGGATTACATCGCCACGATCAAAGCTCCGAAGAAAGGCTATCTCTTCATTGAAAAAGGCGCCCACACTTGGCCCTTTGCCCAGCCTGAGCGCTTCATGAGCGAACTGCGAAAAGTCTTCTGCTAATTACTTTTGATGGTCGAGACGCCACTTGCAGGCCGCGGTCACGACCGCCTTATCGCTATCGTGAGAAATGACCCGCATGGCATCGGCCGGCGACAGCCAATAAATATCTTGAACTTCCTCGGGCTGGCAAATGGTCCGTTCACTCATGGATTCGGCGATAAAGAAGACCACGCGTTTCGTCACGCCTTCTTTAGGTGAATAATCGGTAACGCTCTTAAAACCCGGCACGAATTTAACGGCCAATCCCGTCTCTTCTTTGATTTCGCGACGGGCGGTTGCGATCTCGTCGGTGTCGATTTCTTCGACGTGGCCTTTCGGGATGGAGTAATGGCCTTTCTTCATGTGCTCAATCAACACTTTGCCTTGGTGGAAGACCACCGCTCCGCAGGATTTTTCTTGTTTGCCTAATAGGTTCGAGAGCAAGGCGATCTCGTCTTCGCTTAATCCAATGATCTCGGCGTATTTTTCAGCCGACTCATAACGATCGAGGAACATCTTTTCGACATCGCGAAGGAAGGAGACGTCCGGGGTAAGGACCGCTTTCGGAAAATCCGGATAGGTCGCCTTAGTGCGTTTGGTAAGTTCTTCAAGCAAAGGGAAAGACAGCATATAGTCCGCGTTGATGTCTTGGAAAGGGACGCCGTTGAGCATCAATAGCACCATGATGAAAGAACCGGTGCGATCTTTGCCCGCGGTGCAATGGATGACACAAGGTTTTTCGGCGTGCATCAAGGCTTGAAAAACTTTGCGAGCCGAATAAGGATCTTCGAGCATTTCGAGATAACTGCCCACCATATCGTCGCGGTCTTTAGGAATGCGGCCATTGCCATTCACGGGGAGGGTGATGGTGTTAAAGCGAGAATCACCGACGGTTTTGTCAGGATGTTCGGCTTTGGCTTTATCGTCGCGAAGATCGATGATGGTCTTCAGGCCTAAGGCAGCCAACTTCTCGATATCGTCGGGAGTGGCTTCGCTGAGGGTTCCGGAGCGGTAAACCACCTGAAAGTGAGTCTCGCCATAGCGGGTGGCGTAACCACCGAGGTCGCGGAAGTTTTCGATTTTTTCAAAAGGGATGCGTTTCAACATTTGTCCCCTATCTTATCCGTTACGGGGCGCGGGCACAAGAAAAGGCGAGCGGATTAGGCTCGCCTTTGGATGAACAAACGTTATTTCTTTTCGGCAACGGCTGGCGCTTGGCTCTTCAGCAAATCGCGGATCTGAGTGAGCAATTCGTCGGTCGTCGGTTTCGGAGCACCCGCAACGACGGGAGCCGGTCTCTCTTCGGGGTGTTTCTTGAAATATTCTTCTTTAATCTGAGCTTCGAGTTCGGCTTTCTTGGCTTGGATGCCAGCGACAATTTTCACAATGAGGAAGAGAACAAGGGCGATGATGAGGAACGAAATGATGGCGTTGATGAAGGTGCCCCAGTCGATGCTGGCGGAGCCATTGAAGACGTAAGTCGTGCCGTGGAGAGTGTACTTACCAGTGATCGCGGTCTTTTGCGCTTCAATGACTGCAACAGTCGAACCATCGGTGCTTCCATAGGTTTTAATCGCAAGCGCCTTGGCTAAATCCTGAAGCTGCGAAGCATCGAACTGTTGGGCTAAGCCAATCGACTTGTCCATGCCTTCCTGTCCGGCATTGACGGCGGGAAGAACGGTGACCAAGCCTTTAAGGCCTCCTGGGACTGCCCAAGTGCAAACGCTCAATAAGATGTTAACGAGCGCGGTGACAATCGCACCAAACGCACCGCCGATGATAACGCCGACGGCCATGTCGAGGACATTGCCCCGAGTGATGAAGGCCCGGAATTCGCCAACAACCTTTCCCGGCTTCTTCGCTAACTTTTTAGCAGACACTTCTTTTTCGGCCATATATAGCCTCCTAAAACCGTGATTATTCTAGCCCGACTTTGTCGAAGAGGGAACAAACAAATGATTTCCATTGTTGGGATTGGGTTTATAATACGCGCATGCAAATTTCAATTTTCGCCGCTCAACTCTTCTTCGACTGGTTCTCATTAGCCTATATCCTTTTAATCCTTATTTGTACGGGTATCGGCCTTTGGCGTGGCCTCGGCCGCATGATTCCACGGCTCATCACCATTGTGGTAGCAGCCATCGCGGCGTTCTACCTTTGCAAAGCCGTCGCCAGTTGGTTTGAAAATGGCACAACGTGGGATACGTCGTTATCCAGTTGGATCCATGACCAGGTTGAAAGCAAGAGCCCTGGTTCGGCGACGATGGTCACCACCAGTTTCATGACGAGTCCCGAAGGCGAAGCCGAGTTCCGTAAGTCCATCAAGTTACCGGATTTCCTTTGGAATCCGTTCTGGCTCGCCCTCCAAAGCTTTATGCCGACGGATGGAAGCTCAGTGTCCTATAGCACCGTCATCGCCGACACCTTGTCCCACCTTTGCTTCATCGCCGGCGCGTTCATCCTCGTTTTCTTAGTGATCTATCTCATGGGTTTAACCATCACCCTGATCGTCGAACACGTTCGCAAAAAGAACGGCGTCACCAAACCGTCATGGTTATCCCGCGGTTTAGGCGCCGGATTAGGCTTGGTCGTCGCAATCGTTCTTATTTATTGCTGCTCGCTTGGCGTTAACTTGCTCGCTTCGGCTCAGGCCAAAGGCCAGAACACGGGCGACATCGCTTCGTATCTCCACCTCACAGGGGATGATGCCAACAACTACTGGAGTTTAGCCAAATGGCTCGCAACCCAGTCATTCCTTTACGAACAAATTATGAACTTCTTAGGTTACGCGCCGGTGATCGCTTCGAGTCTAGGTTCAGCCAGTTCAGCGTTGACCTCATCGGGATCCGCTATGGTTTCCTCACTTTCGACCTCCTTATAATTGTTATCAAAGGGCCGTCTGTGTCCTTGAAAGGGGGTGCGGGCGGCTTTATTATTAAGTTGATTTGGACGGAAGGGGGCTTCCATGAAAATCTGCGTCATGAGTTTTGATGACGGCACGGTCTTTGACAAACCGCTCATCGCGCTATTGCGAAAATATCATTTTAAGGCGACTTTTAATCTCAATTCTGGCATGGACGGTTATGTGTGGTATTTGGGATCCCAACCCATTACCCGCCTCGTTTTAAAAGACAATATTGGCCTTTATCGTGGCATGGAAGTCGCCTCCCATTCGCTCAACCACCCCCACCTCAGCGAACTGACCTGGGATCAACTCGGTTATCAGATTGGCAAAGATAAAGAAAACCTCGAAACGCTTTTCAAACGACCGGTGAACGCTTTTGCCGTTCCCTTTAGTGATTATGATGAACGGACGATTGAAGTCCTCCACCGCCTCGGCTTCACCTCGTTTCGGGTCGACGCCGATCGCTTTGACTATTCTTTCCCCAAGGATAACTTCATCGTCGGGGTCAACGCCTATACCGGCGAAGGGGAAGGCCCCAAAAAGATTCAGGATTTTTTGAATGACAAAAACCCAAATGGTCTTTTTATCTTCGCCGGCCATTCCTACGACTTCGAAGTCAATCAGAAGTGGGCCTGCTTCGAGGAATTTTTGAAGCTGCTTTCTCAGCATCCCGAAATCAAAGTCATGACCATGTCTGAGATGATGAAGCACTGCCCGAAAATCGAATAAAACGAACTCGACCCGAAGGGTTTTCTTTTTTCTTTTACACTGTCAAAAGATTCTCTTCTCTTTTTGCCTCCATTAGAGCGTCAACTTTTTCGGCAAGATTTCACTTTTCTTTGCTCGGGCCGAAGCTTTCTCTTTCATGGTTCCCAAAACAAGATGTCAAAGACCATTTTGAGGGTACGTGATAATAGGGTTTGATTTTTATTTTTGGGTGTTTATTATTATTCCCGCAAGGATTCAACAAAGGGTCCTCATCCGACGTCGCCATAAATAATGCTGTTGAGCAAAACGCTTTTTTTGCCCCCTCCGTTATTCAAGCCCGCCGCTAAAAGCAACAAGCCCATTTAGGAGGGTCACACATGCTTACCGTCACCAAGAGAGATGGAACAAAAGTCCCGTTCGATCTCACCAAAATCGAAAGTGCCATTGAACGCGCTTTCGTCGCTGAGCACACTGAAGTAACGAAAGAAATCACCGAACTTCTCTCGCTTCGCGTCACGGCGGACTTCAATAAGAAGATTAAGGACGATACCATCGGAGTCGAAGACATTCAGGACTCCGTCGAAATCGTTTTGATTCAAGCGGGTTACATCGAAATTGCCCGCAGCTACATGGACTATCGCAAACGCCATGAAGCGCTACGCCAAGTCAAAACCACCAACCTCGACTTCAAGAACGTCGTCGATGGTTATCTTCACGTCTCGGACTGGCGGGTCAAAGAGAACAGCACCGTCACCTATTCGGTCGGCGGCCTTATCCTTTCGAACTCGGGCGCTGTCACGGCCAACTATTGGCTCAGCGAAATCTACGATAAAGAAATCGCCGATGCCCACCGCAACGCCGACATGCACATCCACGATCTTTCCATGCTGACCGGCTATTGTGCTGGTTGGTCGCTCAAGCAGCTCATCAAAGAAGGCTTAGGCGGCGTGCCGGGCAAGATCACTTCTTCGCCGGCGAAGCACCTCATGACCCTCTGCAACCAGATGGTCAACTTCTTAGGCATCATGCAGAACGAATGGGCGGGCGCACAAGCCTTCTCTTCATTCGATACCTATTTGGCTCCGTTCGTCAAAGCCGACAATTTGACCTACAAAGAAGTCAAGCAAGCCATTCAGTCGTTCATCTATGGCGTCAACACCCCGTCACGTTGGGGCACCCAAGCGCCGTTCACCAACATCACCCTCGACTGGACCGTCCCCAATGATATGGCCGAACTGAATGCCATCGTCGGCGGCAAAGAAATGGACTTCAAGTACAAGGATTGCGCCAAAGAAATGGCCATGGTCAACAAAGCCTTCATCGAAACGATGATCGAAGGCGATGCCAACGGCCGCGGTTTCCAATACCCGATCCCGACCTACTCGATCACCAAGAATTTCGACTGGTCCGAGAGCGAGAACAACAAGCTTCTCTTTGAGATGGCTGCCAAATACGGCACTCCGTACTTCAGCAATTACATCAACTCGGATATGGAGCCTTCCGATGTCCGTTCGATGTGCTGCCGTTTGCGGCTTGACCTCCGTGAACTCCGCAAGAAATCCGGCGGCTTCTTCGGCTCGGGCGAATCGACCGGTTCCATCGGCGTCGTCACCCTCAACATGCCGCGTCTGGCCTATCTTTCCACCGATGTCAAAGACTTCTACGTCCGCCTTGACCACCTTATGGACATTGCGGCCCGCAGCCTCGACGTCAAACGTAAGACCATCAGCAAGCTGCTCGATGCCGGCTTATATCCTTATACCAAGCATTACCTCGGCAGTTTCCGCAACCACTTCTCGACCATCGGCTTGGTCGGCATGAACGAAGCCTGCCTCAATGCTCGCTGGATCAAACAAGATCTGACCCACGAACAGGCCCAAGAATTCACCACTGAAGTCCTGAATCACATGAGAGCTCGTCTCTCGGATTATCAGGAGCAATACGGCGATCTCTTCAACCTTGAGGCCACTCCGGCAGAGTCGACCGCTTATCGTTTAGCCAAGCATGATAAGGAAAAGTATCCCGACATCATCACCGCGGCCAAAGAAGGCGGCGATCCCTTCTACACCAACAGTTCGCACCTCCCGGTCGGTTATACCGAGGATATCTTCCAAGCCCTCGACATCGAGGATCGCTTCCAGACCCTCTATACTTCCGGCACGGTCTTCCACGCTTTCTTAGGACAGCGTTTACCGAACTGGCAGAGCTGCATGAAGCTCGTCCGCAAAATCGCGGAGAACTACAAGCTCCCCTACTACACGATGAGCCCGACCTACAGCGTTTGCCAAGATCACGGCTATATTGCCGGCGAAACTTGGACCTGCCCGATTTGCCACAAAGAGACCGAAGTCTATAGCCGTATCACCGGCTACTATCGCCCGGTCAAAAACTGGAACGCCGGCAAGGTTCAGGAATTCAAGCAGCGTCGCACCTACGTCAATGATGACGCCCAAGACGCCCACGTGAGCGAAGGCCACACCTGCGCTTGCGGCGACAAGAAGCCGGAAGCCGAAGCCCCGAAAGTGACCGAACTGATGCTCTTTACTTCGCCGACCTGCCCGAACTGCAAGATGGCGAAGATGCTGCTCGATCAAGACGGCATCAAGTACAACAACATCGACGCGCTCACCAATAAGGAGCTCACGATGGCCTATGGCATTAAGAAAGCTCCGACGCTCTTAGTCCCGGATGGCGCTGGCTACAAAGTCTACGAGAACGCTTCCCTCATCAAGGGCTACATTGAGTCCCGCAAGGGCAGCCCCTCGAAGTAAACTTTGACTTAAGGCGCTCCACTGCAACGACGGTGGGGCGCCTCTTTGTCTTCATTAGGAGGTATCCCCATGGATATCGATACGATCATCATCGGCGGTGGACCCGCCGCCATGACTTCCGCCCTCTATCTTTTACGGGCAGGCAAGTCGGTCTTATTGCTCGAAAAAGAAAACTTCGGCGGTCAAATCGCCGAGTCTCCGCGCTTGGAGAATTTCCCCTCAATCAAATCGATTTCGGGACTCGATTTCTCTTCGCAGTTATTTGACCAGATTACCGCGCTAGGAGCCAAATTCGAGCTCGAAGAAGCCACGGGCATCGAACGCATCGAAGGTGGATTCAAGGTCAAAACCAACTATGGCGAGCACCAAGGGCGGAGCGTGATTATCGCGACCGGTTGCGAGCACCGCAAACTCGGCAATCCCCGCGAAGAAGAACTCACGGGCCACGGCATCTCTTATTGCGCGACCTGCGATGGCGCGTTCTATAAGGGCAAGGACGTCGTCCTCATCGGCGACGCCAATACCGCTTTACAGTACGCTATCCTCCTCTCCGACATCTGCCACCAAGTCACCATCTGCACCCTCTTCGATCATTTCTTCGCCGACGACATCCTCGTCAAGGCGATGGAAAAGATTCCTAACATCGTTTACTACCACAATCTGAATCTTTTGGAATTTGAAGGCAAAGACGAACTCACGGGTTGCCTATTTGAAGATACGAAGACCCACGAAAAGAGACAGTTCCCTTGCGTAGGCGCCTTCATCGCGATTGGGCAGATTCCCCATAATGAGGCCTTCAAAGATTGGGTCGACCTTGAAAAAGGGTTCATTAAGACCGATGAGCTCATGGTCACCAAGACCCCGGGCATCTATGCCGTCGGCGATTGCCGCGTTAAAAAGATCCGTCAGGTCATCACCGCGACCAGCGATGGTGCCATCGCCGCCGTCAGCTGCGCCAACTACCTCAATACCCTGAAGTAATTAGGGCAAACAAAAAACCGGAAGTTCAACGCTTCCGGTTTTTTTCTTAGTTCAGTCGTAGCTCCTTAAGGCAACGTCCGGCAGATAAGGCTTTAAGATCTCAAGGAACTTCTCGGCCTTTTCCTTGCTGACCATGTGCAAGCCATGCTGGATGCAGTGCTCGTTATCGATGTAGCGCTGAAGCCGGTAACGTTTGGCTTCCTTAATCCATTCGCCGATCGCTTTCATGTCGGCGTCTTCATGGTATTCATCGATGATGGTCGTGCGGAATTCATAGGCGACCCCGCAGCTCATGATGAATTTGACCGATTCTTTGACCGGCTCAAGGTTAAGTTTGGGGATGCCGGTGGTTAACCCATACTTTTCTGGGCTATTTTTGATGTCCATCGCAATGTAGTCGACCAAATGGAGGGCCACCGCTTTTTTAAGAACATCGGGGTTCGATCCATTGGAATCGAGTTTGATTTTGTAACCAAGCGATTTGATGTCGGTGAGCTTAGCGATGAGATCCGGCATGAGTGTCGGCTCGCCACCGGTCACGCAGACGGCATCAAGGACGTCTTGGCGCTTTTTAAGATAGGCCATGATTTCACTCCAGGGGATCGTCGGAGCCTCTTGGGGGTGAAGAACCAGGTCGCTATTATGGCAGAAAGGGCAACGGAAATCGCAGCCCGCCATAAATAACGTCGTCGTAATGTTATCGTCGTAATCGACAAGGGAAAGTTTTTCCCAACCTGAAAAATCCATGCTAAGAGTATAAGCCTTTTAGGCTTATGAGGGATAGCCATCCCCCATAAGTTGACAAACCCGTCAACCTCACCCAAAATAATTAAAGGCACGCGTCCATTGGGATGAATAACCCTAATGAAGGGGAAAGTGCCGCGGCCCCGATTGCTAATCGATAGGATCGGGGCTTTCTTTTATCCCGATTCCGCTAGATTCGTAATACCTGATAATATAGAATAAACCGCTATGAAAAAATTAATTGGTCGAATTCGCGACTACTTCCACGAAGCTAAGGGCGACAATCTTTTCCGTCTTGATGGCGCCGTGCCTCTCAACAAAGCCATTCCCTTTGGCTTCCAGCACGTCCTCGCCATGTTCGTCGCTAATATCGCCCCATTATTCATCGTCCTAGCGGCCCAATATCAAGGCGTCGGGCTTACCAAAGAGGTCACCGAAAACGCTATCCGTTCTGCCATCTTTGTGGCTGCGATCGGCACAACCGTTCAACTTTTCCCCATTTGGCGAATCGGCTCGAAACTGCCGATTGTCGTCGGTCTCTCCTTCACCTTTGTCGGAGTCTTGTATCTGATCGCCACCACCTATGGTTTCCCTACCATGTTCATCTCGGTCATCATCGGTGGTTTGTTTATTGGCGTCTTAGGGCTCTTTGCTAAGTATTGGCGGCGTTTCATTAAGCCGATCGTCGCGGCCTGCGTCGTTCTTGGAATCGGCCTATCGCTCTTGCTCGTCGGCATCGATGAGTTCATCGCCAGCAATTCCGGAACCATCGTTAACGGCGTCTACGATTTCTCCAAAGGTTGGCCTTACCTGGTGGTCGCCTTCTCAGCTTTGGCCTCCTCGCTCCTCTTCTATATCTTCATGCCAGGCGTTTGGAAGAACATCAATATTCTGGCTGGTTTGATCGTCGCTTATCTCGTCGCTCTCTGTTTCCAAGGCACCCCCTACGCCATGATCGATTTTGGATCGATGATTCAAGGCAATGCCAGCGACGTCACCAACTGGATCAATGTCCCACGGCCGATCTTCACCTTGATGAGTTTCTCCTGGGGCGACTTCAATATCGGCGCGATTCTTTCCGTTTGCTTGATTTACTTAGTCGCCACCACCGAAGGCATCGGCGACCTTTCTTCGTTAGCCAATGCCGGTTTAGGCCGCGACCCCACCGATCAAGAAATCTCGGGCGGACTTTCCTGCGATGGCTTTACTTCGGCCCTCGCCGGTTGCTTTGGTGCTCTGCCTTTAACCACCTTTACTCAAAACGTCGGCATCGTCGGCCAAACCAAAGTCGTGAACCGTTTCACGATTTTGCAAGGCACCCTACTCCTTTTCGCTGCTTCCTTATTCCCAATGGTTTCCCGGTTCTTGATGACGATTCCTGAAGCCGTCCTAGGCGGCTGCATGGTCAACCTCTTTGCCTCAATTGTAGTCATCGGTATGCAGATGCTCGCCAAGTGCGGCTGGAGCCAAAAGAACGTGACGATCGCTTCCTTAGCTCTCGGCTTAGGTTATGGCATCACCTTGGTGCCCGCCTTCACCGCTAACACCTACACGGGCAACCTCGAATGGCTTAACTACCTCATGCTCATCATGCAGAACCCCGTCGCCAATATGTTCATCATTTCCTTAATCCTTTCCTATGTTCTCCCGGAACGGATGAATGGTCCAAAAGGCCCGGAAGAAGCGCCTGCCAGCGAAGAGTCAAAGGCATCAACTCAACTAAGAAGTTAGTCGTTTTCTCTTGCCCTTAGCCCAAAAGGCACTACTATAAGTGCCGAGGTAACTATCCATGAAAACCTGCCCTCTTTGCGGTCATCAAAATCCGGATGAGAATAAGTTCTGCACTTATTGCGGCAACGCTTTGAACGCCGAAGCCGATCCCAATAAGGATCCCGATGCCGCCATCGTCGAGGTCAAAGCCGAGGAAAAACCGACGGAAGACGTTAAACCCGCTCCTAGTCAAGAAGCCCCACAGCCCCAAAACGCCGCGGATTCGGGTTGGAAAGTCGCCGACACCTACGCCATCATCGCTTTGGCCACGGCCATCGATGGATTGCCGGTTGTCCCCATTGTCTTTGGCTACTTAGGTCGCGAGTCGAAACGGCTCCCGGGCCTAGCTAAGGCCGGCCTCATCGTCGGCATTATCGAGACTTCCCTTTGGGCCCTCTATATCACGCTAGCCTTAATCCTCATTCCCCTCGGCCTTTGGCCTTGGACAAACGTTTAATTCGCACCTTAAAACGATAGGCCATGAAAACCTATCGTTTTTAATTTTTAAGCTTGAATGAGACAAGCGACCCCGTTGCTCATCGTCCCGGAAACCCGATTGTTGGAAACCGTAAAGGTATTGCCACTATAGAGGTCAGTATAGGTTCCCTTAGCAATCAGGTGGGTGGTCATCGAGAGCGAACCGCTATAGCCTGAGACATCGATGATGCTCATGCCAAAGAGACTAGAGCCATCGCTCCGTTCCACACCCACGAGGTGATAGCTATCATTGCTCAGATATTCGCTCGTGGCGGAAATCATCGCGTTATGGAAACTATTAATGGCTTTCACCCGATCGGAGAGATAAGCCGTATTCAGGGTGCTGTTCATGGTGGAACCCGGCCGTACGAAATAGAGGCAATGGGCATTCGCCCGCGCCGCCACAACGCCCCAAGCGAGGTCGATTTGGTCTTGGGTTGCTCCCGAAGAGAAACCCCCACTATTGAGATAAGTATCATGGCTTTCAGCCCACAAGACGGTTTTGCTGGCCGCTTGATTGCTGTTATAAGAAGGGCTGCTTGAAGTCGAAGCGTTGGTGTTATAGACGCCATTAAGGACGTTATAACCCACGGAGTTATCGGTAAGAGCGTCGAGATAGTTATCGTAGTCGGCCCGGCTGCGGCTTGAGCCTGGCGAATCAAGAACCTCGCCATAGTTAAATAAGGTGATGCCTTTACTGGTCGCATAGGTTTTAGCCGCAACGGCCGTGTTGGTCCAGAAATCCGAAGCCGAAGTGCCGTCGCTAGGAAGTTCGATATGCTTAGCGGCGTCGAAGCGAAAACCCGAGACCCCGCAATCGATACAACTCTTCAAATAGGAAAGCACGCGAGATTGCACATAAGCATTCGCGGTATTGAGGTCAGGGCAGCAAATGTTCTCGTGGGTGATTGTATAAGTCGAAGTATCGTTCCAGTCCGCAGCCTTATAAGTATGGAAGGTCGAACTCTGATTATTATAAATATAGGACTCATAGGTCGCGACTTGGCTATCCGGGGTATTGCTGCTTGATCCCCCGGCCATGTGGTTCGCCACCACATCGACGATGATCTTTATGCCCTTGGCTTTGGCAGCCGTGCATAAGGAAGTTAAGGTGCTGGTTGTTCCAATCCACGAGGAGGTCGCGATTGAAAACGCGATCGGTTGATAAAGCTTCCACCACTGACCCGAGGTGTCGGTCCAAGAAGCGGAGTAGTCCTTGCATTGCTGCATCGGGGAGGTTTGGATGGCGGTATAGCCCGCCGCGGCAATCGCATCGAGGTTGCTTTCGATGGTGGCTAAGCTCCAGTCGAAGCAATGAAGGATCAAACCTTTATCGCTGCCATCGCTCGGGGTCGTTGGCGTCGTTTCGCTGCTGGCCGCCATCGCTAAGACGCTGCTGGCATAGACTCCCAACTTGCCGCTCAATTTATAGACGCTGTAGTTCCCGTTGGCATCCGCCGTGAAATCACCGAGGCTAAAGACTTCATCGCCACCCGGGTCTTTGTTATCCCAATCGCCCGCCGGGTGAACGATGTAGTTGAGGGTGGTCGTCGTCCCCCAAGTCGATAAAGGCAGCGCCCAATAGACACCATAAGAATCGCTTTGATCGAAAGCGTATTGCGTTCCGCTTCCGCTCGTCCAAACCCAAGTGCCATAAGCCTTTGAGTTAAGGGTATAGGTGGCATCGCTCCGATGATAATGGAAATAGAGATAATTGGTTGTCGATTGGGTCGACGAATTCGTGGCGGTTTGGCAGGTGTATTTGCAGACGATCGAAACAACATCCACCACGCCGCTTGGAGCTAAGAGTTTGAAATAATTGAAGTGAAGGCTTACCGGCGTCCCACTTGTTAACGCGGTTGCGCTTCCTTGAAAAGAAGGGCAATCCGAAGCGTAGAGGCTGAGGCCGCCCGAACCCCGATCGACGAAATTCACGGTGATGGAAGTGAGGCCAGTCAAACCATTTGGGACATAAAGGTAACCGCCGCTCGAGAGTTCGGCGTAATACGAACTCGCAGCTTTGGCTTGGTAATAATTGACGGCGATCGCGGCACCGGAGCTCGTGCGGGCATCCGTGTTTTGATATAAAGAAGAGGAAGAGGTGCTATTGCTGAAAGCGCCGTTGCTGGCATTGAAGGTTAGGGTGTAACTCGAAGAGGCGGTCACCGGTTGGTCAAGCTGTCCCGCCACCGCCACGCTAAAAACCAAGACGGTCGCCAACGCCGCGGCAGAGCTTAGACCATAAAAGGTGCGCTTGGACTTCACGTTCCCCCCGTTATCGAATTAATTCATTATCTAATCTTTTGGAACCCCTTGCCATCGCGGAAAAGGGTGAAGATTCCTCCATTCCCCTTTAATGCAACTTGTGCTTTCTCTTTTTCGCGGATTGTGAAGATTGCTTGCCCCATCCGAAAAGACAGCGATTTTCAGCACCTTTTGGTTCCGCAATCAATTCTTTCTATTCAAAATTAGGAGGAACGGCATAATTTGAACCATGAAAGCCCATCTCTTCTCCAACGCTCACTATGCCACCCGGATCGGCGAAAGCTACACCCGCTGGTTTTTGCCACTTTTCCTTTTGAAGATCCTGTTTGCAGTTCTTGTCCCCTTATTGGCAACGCTAACATCGACCATCGTCGTTTACGCCCTCAGCCATAATTTTGACAATAGCCAATATCTCTATACCATCTTGGCCTTAAGCGGAGCAACGTTGCTTTTAGGTGTCACTCAGATTTTCATCAATCGGCGTTATATGTGGTTATCGACTTTTGCCCGCTGCTTAACCGCGTGGGAAAAGATCACGACCAAAATGTTATTGACCGATTACCCCAATATGGAAACGCGTGATCGGCGGAGAATCTTCACCGAAGGATTCGCGGCCTTAGATAGCAACTGGATCGGCCTCGAAGGGATGATGAAGGAATATCCCAATTTTTATATCGGCATCATCGGCATGGCGGTCTATGGCACCTTAGCGGCCTTCTATGTCCCATGGGTTCTCTTCATTCTGGGCGGCATGCTCGTATCAAGTCTTGTGATCGGCATCTGGGCGGAGCGTTACCTCGAAAAGACGCAAAAGCAATTTGACGAGATCTACCACCGCCGCGAAGTCCTCAGCAAAAACGCCACCTCCAAGGAATACGCCAAAGACGTCCGCTCCTACCGTTTGCAAAAATGGTTCCTCGGCTTGTTTGATCTTTTGACCAAGCAAGTGATTCATCTCGATTTTAAAAGCCGAATCCGTTTCTTTATCGGTAATGTCTCCGATTCCGTCTTTGCTTTAGCCCGTGACCTCATCGCCTACTCGGTCTTGATCGGCATGGCCCTCCATCAGCGGATTGATGTCGCGACCTTCGTCTTGCTGACGGGGGTCATCGCCGGCTTCTCGACTTGGGTCAATTCGTTCACCACTTCCTCTAACGCCTTGATGCGCTTTGGGGTTGCGGTGTCGCAATTCCGGGAGGCCTTAGCGATTAAAGAGCCACAAAACCAAGGCACCCATGACGTCAAAGATCTTCATAAGCCGATCGCAATCACCCTCGACCACGTCTGTTTCACCTATCCCGGTTCTAACCACGAAACCCTCCACGATATTTGGTTGGAGGTTAAGCCGGGCGAACGGATCGCCTTGGTGGGCGATAATGGCGCGGGCAAAACCACGCTGGTGAAATTGCTCGCCGGTCTTTATACCCCAACCTCGGGGCACATCTATATCAACGGCATCGATGCTAGTAGCTTTTCTCGCGAAGCTTATTTCTCGCTCATTTCCCCCGTCTTTCAAGATGCGAAGCCCTTAGCGTTCACCATCTTCAATAACGTCGCCTGCGCGGATAAGCAGGATGGGGATGTCTCCCGTTTCTGGGAAGTCATCGCTAAGGCCGGCCTCAAAGACAAAGTTTTGAGCTTGCCTCATCAAGAGGACACCTATATCACCCAAACCTTCGATCTCTCGGGGGTCCGGCTATCGGGCGGAGAAGCTCAGAAGCTCATGTTGGCCCGGTCGCTCTATAAAGACGCCCCGATCTTATTGCTCGACGAACCAACCGCAGCCTTAGATCCCCTTAGCGAAGAGTCCATGTATAAACAGTATCTCAGCTTCTCGAAGAGTAACACTTCCTTCTTTATTTCCCACCGCTTAGCCTCGACCCGCTTCTGCGACCGCGTCATTTACCTTAACGCTGGGAACATCGCCGAAATCGGCAGTCACCAAGAGCTGCTAAAGCAAGGCGGTCTTTACGCCCAAACGTTCAAGATCCAAGCCAAATATTATCAGGAGGTCCCCCATGAAAAAGACTGAAAAAAGCGTTGGGTTTTCCGTGAAGAATTTTCGGGTAATCTCGTTGCTATGGAAACTCTCTAAGCCTTTCTTCTTCACGAGTTTCCTTGAGCATATCCTCCGCGCTTTCTTACCCTACGTCGCCTTATATGGCGCTAGCTTGCTAATCGATGGCATTTCTAATGGAAAGAGCCTACAAGAGCTTCTCATCGTCGTCTATTGGATGGCGGGGATCACCGCTACAGGCACCGTCTTACAAGCCTTGCTCAAGGCGGTCAACGATTCGATCCAGACCAAACTTCAAGTCAGCATCAAAGCCTTGCTTTCGAAAAAGACGTTCTCCCTCTCTTATTCCCAATGCGAAGACAACGAGACGATGCGCCTCGTCGCTGCGGCCGATGAAGGGGCGAATGGCTCAGGCGATGTCGGAAATTACATGGTCAACATGGCCACTCTCGTCGAGGCGATCACTTCGATTGTCTTCGGTCTCATCTTCTTGTGGCCGTTATTTAGCAAAGTCCAAACGACCACCAACGAGCCGCTGCCTCTCTATCTCACTTCCATTTGGGCACCGCTCACGATCCTGGGCCTGGTCTTCCTCAGCACTTTGGCCGTGGGTTTGCTCGGCTTATTGGCTAACACCATCTCCTACAAGGTCATGATGGACAACGTCGACGGCAACCGCCGCTTTCACTATTTTTATGATATCAGCCAAGATTATGAAATCGGCAAAGACGTCCGTCTATATCACCTGGAACCTTTCTTGCATAAGCTTGAGTTCGATCCTAAGGCCAGCGTTAGTGCCGCTTGGGACAAATTCAGTTGGCTTGAGGGCGGCTTTGAATCGATCATTCTCTTCTTTAACGTCGTTCTCGCCTGTGGAAGCTATCTCATCGTCGGCTTACGGGCCGCCTATGGCTTCACCAGCATCGGCGCGGTCGTCTCAATGGTGGGGGCGGCGACCTTACTAAGCCAAGGCCTGACTAACTTCATCCTCTATCTCGGAGGGATGAACCTCTGCGCGAACTATCTTCAGAATTATTTCGTCTATCTAAAACTTCCCGAAGCAATCACCTATGGGGATAAGGCCCTTGATTTAAACAGGCCTCTTACCCTGGAATTTAAGGACGTTCATTTCACTTATCCTGGTCAAAAAGAAGAGACCTTGAAGGGGCTGAACCTCAGCATCGAATCCGGAAAACGCTTGGCGATCGTCGGCTTAAATGGCGCGGGTAAAACCACCTTGGTCAAACTCTTGTGCCGGTTCTATGATCCGGATTCTGGAGAAATCCTTCTCAATGGCGTTCCCTTAAAGAACTATAGCCAAGACGCTCTCTATTCGCTTTACGCGGTCGTCTTCCAAGACTTCAAAATCTTCTCCTACTCTCTCCGCCAGAATATCTATTGCGGCTTGCAGGGCGATGAAGCCAAAGCCATCGATGCCTTAAAGCGGGCCGGAATCTATTCACGGGTCCTCTCTTTCCCGCAAGGCCTCGACACCATGCTTTATCAAGATAATGAAGAAAATGGCGTTGAGATTTCCGGTGGAGAAGCCCAGAAGATCGCGATTGCGAGGGCGCTCTATAAGGATTCGCCCATCATTATTCTCGATGAGCCCACCGCTGCCCTTGATCCCAAGTCCGAAGCCGAGATTTACGATGACTTCGCCGGCTTAATCAAAGGGAAAACTGCCATCTTCATCTCCCACCGGATGTCCTCAACTCGCGATAGCGATGCGATCGCCGTCATCGCTGATGGCGTCGTTAAAGAGCTCGGTAACCATAAAGACTTAATGAAGAACCCGAACGGGCTCTACCATCAAATGTGGGATGCCCAAGCCCAGTATTACCGATAAAGGTAGGTTGTCTTGAACCGAACCTTTCCCCTTGGCAGGGTTTAAAAGAAAAACTCCGGCAACGAATTCAGTTACTTTCCGCAAACAAAGAGAACGGGACCCCGAAGAATTTCTGAATTCGATAAATTTTCTGGAAAGAAGCGGCATAGAGGCATTCGTCTTCCGCGTTATATTTCTTCAAAACGCCGACGCTGATGGCGAGGCGCTTGCTCAGTTGAGGAACGCTGATTCTCTCTCTTTGGCACAAAATACGCAGGATGGTTTTTTCTTTTTCGATTTCGTTGAATCTTTCCAAAACGGATGAATAGTCCATCTCGTGGTAGACACCATACATCTCCATTAAGCGGTCAAAGGGCATTTTAAGAAGGATATAAGGCAAGGGCTTCCCGGTTTTTTTGAACAAATAGAAATAGGCCGTCCCGCACCAATAGGCATCATCGTATATCCCATAGCTGCCATCGTCTTGAACATATAGGCCGGTGATGTCGTTGAATAGACCAACTAGCGATGCGACATCATCCTCTTTCCCCAGCATCAAATCGTCGTATTTCATGAGCATGGTCGAAAAAGAAAGAAGGTTCACCTTGTTGAGCTTGGCCAGCACAAACAGCCGCGAAAAACTATCCTTATTTATCTTCATCGTCCATCACCATGTCCCGAAGCCTTTTGCCCCTGCTGTAACGGTCTTCGCTAAGAAGGTCGGCGAAAGCCTTATCCGCTCCGTTCTTCCTTGAATAATAATCATCACGGTATTTTTCATCCACTGCGAAATACCCGACAAACTTGATGTTGTCGAAGGCCCTTTTCGATATTAGGACGTACTGTTTGCCCAACTTGCCAGCGCTAAAAATCTTCTCCAACGACTCGAAAGTGATTTCGCTTCTGACGAACGCCTCGGGAAAGCGGAAATAACTATCGTCCGCTCGGTAACCGATAACGACATCATATTCGTTCACATCGACGAGATAATTCTTCTCGAGATATTTAAGCTCGCGCGGATAATTCGTCCTCAGGTCGTCGGAGATATCGCGATTGTGCATAAGGAGGGCAACCCAATAGAGGACATTGTCAAAAGGGGGCTTGGTTAGATTGAGGATCCTGAATCGATCATCGCGGAGGCTGTAGATGTTGACATAACCCACGCCGTTTTTCCTCGCGCCCCACTCCTTAGCCAGCGGCTCGATGGTTGTGCAGCAAAAGCCAAGGCCGTAGTCATTGTGGACGTTCCCAACACCCATTAACGGCCTTTCGACAATTCTGTCGCTTCCATGATACAGTTTTCTTTCCATGGCATTATTCTATTGTGTGTATGTGTTTTTATCAATATGGTATATCTTAATAACCTTTTTAGTTGTTTTCTAATCCACATATCTTTATCGTTTTCAAGGGGACGAATACCGCCATGGCAAAAAGTAAGTGAGGCGACGATCAGAGTCTTGAAAGACAGCATTCTGCCTCATGTGCCCGAAGTTACATCGGTGACCCCGAAGACATTTGATCTCCTTGTTGATAAAGCCGAATCCTACTTCTCCGGGATCGTCGAGAAGAACGAAAGCAACGGCTATCAGTTCCAGAAGGAAGTTGAAGAGGCGGATGTTTGTGCCGATGAGTTAAAATACCTTGAAGACGAAGACGCCCCCGATTTGGACAATCTTAACCGCAGGCTCTGCAGTAGTCAACGATAAGTAGACACAACAGTCGGCAATCGTAGGCACGTCGAATCCGTTATGGAGGCGACGTGGCTCTTTTCGTACTCAAGCCTGTATTGCTTCGGGGTCAGATAGCCGAGGCAGC